>Ga0194116_10000051_pt1 | contig 224931 bp, 200 predicted proteins | sample TA2MahsurfametaG_4_FD_148617 | JGI IMG/M metagenome (GOLD analysis project Ga0194116, IMG submission 148617) | Freshwater microbial communities from Lake Tanganyika, Tanzania - TA2015008 Mahale S9 surface | ecosystem: Environmental > Aquatic > Freshwater > Lake | place: Tanzania: Lake...
GCCACAACGCCGGCGCCCACGGTGCGGCCGCCTTCGCGGATGGCAAAGCGCAGGCCTTCTTCCATGGCAATCGGGTTGATCAGCTTGACCGTGATGCTCACGTTGTCGCCCGGCATCACCATCTCCTTGTCCTTGGGTAACTCCACCGCACCCGTCACATCCGTCGTGCGGAAGTAAAACTGCGGACGGTAGTTGTTGAAGAACGGCGTGTGACGGCCACCCTCCTCCTTGGACAACACATAAATCTCAGCCGTAAAGTGCGTGTGCGGCTTCACCGAACCAGGCTTGCACAGCACCTGGCCACGCTCCACGTCCTCACGCTTGGTGCCGCGCAGCAAAATGCCCACGTTGTCCCCAGCCTGCCCCTGGTCCAGCAGCTTGCGGAACATCTCCACGCCCGTGCAGGTGGTCTTTTGCGTGGCACGAATGCCCACAATCTCAATTTCCTCACCCACCTTCACAATGCCACGCTCCACGCGACCGGTCACCACCGTGCCACGACCGGAGATCGAGAACACGTCTTCCACCGGCATCAGGAACGCGCCATCAATCGCACGCTCAGGCGTGGGGATGTAGCTGTCCAGCGCATCGGCCAGCCGCATGATCGCCTCTTCGCCCAGCTCGCCCTTGTCGCCTTCGAGCGCCAGCTTGGCCGAACCCTTGATGATCGGCGTGTCATCGCCAGGAAAATCGTACTTGGAAAGCAGCTCGCGCACTTCCATTTCCACCAGCTCCAGCAACTCAGCGTCGTCCACCATGTCGCACTTGTTCAGGAACACGATGATGTAGGGCACACCCACTTGGCGGGCCAGCAAAATGTGCTCGCGCGTCTGGGGCATCGGGCCGTCAGCGGCCGAGCACACCAAAATCGCACCGTCCATCTGCGCTGCACCCGTGATCATGTTCTTCACATAGTCAGCGTGACCCGGGCAGTCCACGTGCGCATAGTGACGGTTGGCCGTCTCGTACTCAATGTGCGCCGTGTTGATCGTGATACCGCGCGCCTTCTCCTCAGGTGCCGCATCGATCTCGTCGTACTTCTTGGCCTCCCCGCCAAACTTGGACGACAACACCGTGGCAATGGCCGCCGTCAGCGTCGTCTTGCCATGGTCCACGTGACCAATCGTGCCCACGTTCACGTGTGGCTTGGTCCGTTCAAATTTTCCTTTTGCCATTTCTGTTCTCCGAAAAAGAGCTGTCCAGTCGGGGGGTTAAGGTTTCCACCGCGCTCCGTGTTCCAAGCTTGTCTGGGGGGGCTTGGGGGCGGGGTGAAGACCGGGTGATTTGTACCGGGTGAGTCGTATTTGGAAGGCTCTTGCATCAATGCCAGGAAGCGTCCCTTCAGTTAGTCGGGGACAGACCTCGCTGCCGATCGCAGATCGGTCTGTCCCGCGAAGACCTTACTTGGCCCTGGCGGTAATGATCGCGTCCGCCACGTTCTTGGGAGCCTCGCTGTAGTGCTTGAACTCCATCGTGTAGGTGGCGCGACCTTGGGTGGCCGAGCGCAAGGAGGTGGAGTAGCCGAACATTTCCGACAGCGGGACTTCGGCCTTAATGACCTTGCCGCCGCCAGGCATGTCATCCATGCCCTGCACCATGCCGCGGCGAGAAGACAAGTCACCCATCACGGTGCCGGCGTAGTCTTCAGGCGTTTCCACTTCCACGGCCATCATCGGCTCCAGGATCACAGGGCTGGCGCGGCGCATGGCTTCCTTGAAGCCGATGGACGCGGCCATCTTGAACGCGTTTTCGTTCGAGTCAACGTCGTGGTACGAACCGAAGACCAGGGTGGCCTTCACGTCGACCACTGGGAAGCCGGCCAATACGCCGTTGGGCAGCGTGTCGATGATGCCTTTTTGAACCGCGGGGATGAACTCGCGGGGTACCACACCGCCTTTGATCGCGTCCACAAACTCGAAACCCTTGCCGGGCTCTTGCGGCTCGATCGTAAGCACGACGTGCCCGTACTGCCCCTTGCCGCCAGACTGGCGAACGAACTTTCCTTCCACATCGGCAGCGGATTTGCGGATGGTCTCGCGGTAGGCCACCTGCGGCTTGCCCACGTTGGCCTCCACGCCGAACTCGCGCTTCATGCGGTCGACGATGATTTCCAGGTGCAGCTCGCCCATGCCGGAGATGATGGTCTGGCCAGACTCTTCGTCAGTGCGCACCCGGAACGAGGGATCTTCTGCAGCCAAGCGGCCCAGCGCGGTGCCCATCTTTTCCTGGTCAGCCTTCGTCTTTGGCTCCACCGCCTGCGAAATCACAGGCTCGGGGAAGACCATTTTTTCCAGCGTGATCACGGCATCTGGATCGCACAGGGTCTCGCCCGTGGTCACTTCCTTCAGGCCCACGCAGGCGGCAATGTCGCCGGCCAGAATTTCCTTGATTTCCTCACGCTGGTTGGCGTGCATCTGCAGGATACGGCCGATGCGCTCTTTCTTGCCCTTGATCGGGTTATACACGGTTGAGCCCGAGGTGAGTACGCCCGAGTAGACGCGAACGAAGGTCAGCTGGCCCACATAGGGGTCGGTCATCAGCTTGAAGGCCAAAGCCGAGAACTTCTCGTTGTCGTCGGCCCTGCGGGTGATTTCCTTTTCGTCTTCGTCGGTACCGCCCACTGGGGGGATGTCCACCGGGGAAGGCAAGAAGTCGATCACCGCGTCGAGCATGCGCTGCACGCCCTTGTTCTTGAACGCCGTGCCGCACAGCATGGGCTGGATTTCGGTAGCGATCGTTCGCTGGCGCAGAGCGGACTTGATTTCCTCCTCGGTGAGCTCACCGGATTCGAGGTACTTGTTCATCAGCTCTTCGTTGGCCTCGGCAGCAGCCTCGACCATCTTCTCGCGCCACTCGGTGGCGGTGGCCTGCAGGTCAGCTGGAATATCCACATAGCTGAACTTCATGCCTTGAGAGGCTTCGTCCCAAAGGATGGCCTTCATTTTGATGAGATCAACCACGCCCGTGAAGTTTTCTTCAGCGCCGACGGGAATGACGATGGGCACGGGATTAGCTTTCAGGCGGGTCTTCATCTGGTCAACGACTTTGAAGAAGTTCGCACCGGTGCGGTCCATCTTGTTCACAAAGGCCAAACGAGGCACCTTGTACTTGTTGGCCTGGCGCCAAACGGTTTCCGACTGGGGCTGCACTCCGCCCACGGCGCAGTACACCATGCACGCGCCGTCGAGCACGCGCATGGAGCGCTCCACCTCGATGGTGAAGTCCACATGGCCCGGGGTGTCGATGATGTTGAAGCGGTGCTCGGGATAGGACATGTCCATGCCCTTCCAGAAGCAGGTGGTGGCCGCGGAGGTGATCGTGATACCACGCTCTTGCTCTTGCTCCATCCAGTCCATGGTGGCCGCTCCATCGTGCACCTCACCGATCTTGTGGTTGACGCCGGTGTAGTAAAGGATGCGCTCGGTCGTGGTGGTTTTGCCGGCATCGATGTGCGCGGAAATACCGATATTGCGGTAGCGCTCGATGGGGGTCTTGCGGGACATTTGGAAAAGCTCCAGAGATTAGAAACGGAAGTGCGAGAAGGCCTTGTTGGCTTCAGCCATGCGGTGGACTTCGTCGCGCTTCTTCATCGCGCCACCACGGCCTTCAGCGGCTTCCAAGAGTTCATTGGCCAAGCGGGCGGCCATGGACTTTTCACCACGCTTGCGCGCGCTTTCTTTCAACCAACGCATGGCCAGGGCCACGCGGCGAACCGGGCGAACTTCCACGGGAACTTGGTAGTTCGCACCGCCCACGCGGCGTGACTTGACTTCGACCATCGGCTTGACGTTGTTCAGCGCGACCATGAACACCTCCAGCGGGTCCTTGTTGGCCTTTTTCTCGACCTGCTCAAGGGCACCGTAAATGATGCTCTCAGCCACGGCTTTCTTGCCGGACTCCATGACCACGTTCATGAACTTGGAAAGATCCACCGATCCGAACTTGGGATCAGGCAGGATTTCACGCTTGGGGACTTCGCGACGACGCGGCATTTCTTTCTTCCTTTGTTGCTTCAGCTGGCTCCGGTGGCGACTTCCACCTCAAGAGCCCAGCTCTCCATCCGGGAGAGCCGCTTACTCGGTCTGGCACTTTTCAGTGCATCTTTTCCTGCAGACCGCCGAAAACGTCAGTTCGAATCGCTTCGAGCCTGACCACTTGGAACCACATGGGCTAATTAGGCCTTCTTGGGACGCTTGGCACCGTACTTGGACCGGGACTGCTTTCGGTCCTTGACGCCTTGTAGGTCAAGTGAACCGCGCACGATGTGGTAGCGCACACCAGGCAGGTCCTTCACACGGCCGCCACGCACGAGCACGACGCTGTGCTCTTGCAGGTTGTGGCCTTCGCCGCCGATGTAGGAGATGACCTCAAAGCCGTTGGTCAGGCGCACCTTGGCCACTTTGCGAAGCGCCGAGTTAGGCTTCTTAGGGGTGGTCGTGTACACGCGGGTGCAGACCCCGCGGCGCTGCGGGCAATTCTGCATCGCAGGCGACTTGCTCTTGGTGGGCTCGACCTCACGGCCGTGTCGCACCAATTGGTTAATGGTGGGCATGTAACTTGTTCCCGTTTGAAGTTACTGAGTTGCTAGAGAAAATGTGACGCACCCGCTCAACCGCATCTTGCGATGCAGTTGTAGCGGACCCAGTCTTTTCTGCCGAAAAGCCCATGAGTATAGTTGGAGTCGGTGGACTCAACAAGAACCCTAGGGCCAGGGCCGGCCCCAAAACCACTGCAGCAGGCTCTGCGAGAAGAGCCTGCAGCGCGGGTGCGGGTGGTGCTCGACACCAATGCGGTGCTGGACCTGTGGGCCTTCGCCGATGTCCGTGTCCAGGTTCTGCGGGCTGCGCTGCAGGCCGGTGAACTGGATTGGGTGGGCACGCCGGGCATGCGCTTGGAACTGCAGCATGTCTTGGCCCGGGGCGTTGGGGCAGGCTATGGAGCAAGCCCTGAAGCGGCCCTCGCCCAATGGGACCGCTGGGTACAGCCCTGGCCGCAAGCCGAGCCCAGGCCTATACAACACCGGCTGCGCTGCCGTGATGTCGACGACCAAAAGTTTCTCGATCTGGCTTTGGCATCGCGTTCGAAGTGGCTACTCACTTCCGACAAGGGCCTGCTGAGCCTCTCGCGCCACGCTGCGCGGTGGGGCTTGCAGATTTACACGCCCCAGGCCTGGACAGACGAAAAGAAGCCGCCCCAGCCCGAAGGCGGCGGCGGCTTGGACGGGACAGGGGCGGGCGTTTAGGCCTGCTCACCACCCCCGCTGCCCGCAGCGGCCTGGGCATCAGCCGCTGCCAGTTGGGCAGCCGCCAGTTCCTCAGCTTCTTGCATGGCAATGGCTCGACGCTCGGTCTCGTCCATTTCCTCCTTGACTTTGCGGGCCTGGTGGAAGGCCATGCCAGTGCCAGCGGGGATCAGGCGGCCGACGATGACGTTTTCCTTCAGGCCGCGCAGTTCGTCGCGTTTGCCCATGATGGCCGCCTCGGTCAACACGCGGGTGGTCTCCTGGAAGGAAGCCGCCGAGATGAACGAGTCGGTGGACAACGAGGCCTTGGTGATGCCCAGGAGCAGGTCTTGGTGCGTGGCGGTGGCCTTGCCTTCGCCGCGCAACCGGTCGTTGGTATCCAGCAGTTCTGAGCGCTCGACCTGCTCGCCGGAGATGTAGCTGCTGTCGCCCGGGTTGACGATCTGCACGCGGCGCAGCATCTGGCGAACGATCACCTCAATGTGCTTGTCGTTGATCTTCACGCCCTGCAGACGGTACACATCTTGCACCTCGTCGACGATGTAGCGGGCCAGCTCTTCCACACCCAACAGGCGCAGAATGTCTTGCGGATCGGCCGCTCCGTCGACGATCAGCTCGCCGCGGTTGACCACCTGGCCTTCGTGCACCAGGATGTTCTTTTCCTTGGGCACCAGCTCTTCCCAGACCTTGCCGTCCGGGTCGGTGATTTGCAGGCGGACCTTGCCCTTGGTTTCCTTGCCGAAGGACACCGTGCCGGTGATCTCGGCCAGCGTACCCTTGTCCTTGGGACTGCGGGCTTCGAAGAGCTCGGCCACACGTGGCAAACCGCCCGTGATGTCGCGGGTCTTCTGGCCTTCAACCGGAATACGGGCCAGCACTTCGCCGGGCAGCAGGTCTTGGCCGTCGCGCACCTGGATGAGCGAACCGATAGGGAAACCGATGGTCACCGAGTGGTCGGTGCCGGGGATCTTCACCTCGTGGGCCATACCGTCGAGCAGCTTGACCTGCGGGCGCACCACTTTGTTGGAGCCACGGCGCTTGGGGTCGATGACCACCAGGGTGGACAAGCCAGTAACCTCGTCTACCTGCTTGGCCACGGTCACGCCTTCTTCCACATTCTCGAACTTCGCCTTCCCGGCGAACTCGGTGATGATGGGGCGGGTCAGCGGGTCCCAGTTGGCCAAGACCGTACCGGCCTTGATCGCCTGGTCTGGCTTGATGTTGAGCGTGGCGCCATAGGGCACCTTGTGGCGCTCACGCTCGCGGCCGTGTTGGTCTGAGATGATGATCTCGCCTGATCGGGAAATGACCACCAATTCGCCCTTGCCGTTGGTCACGTAGCGCATCGTGGCATTGAAGCCGATGATGCCGTCGGACTTGGCTTCGACGCTGGAGGCCACAGCGGCACGAGAAGCAGCACCACCGATGTGGAAGGTGCGCATCGTTAGCTGAGTGCCAGGCTCACCGATGGACTGCGCGGCAATCACGCCCACGGCTTCGCCGGCGTTGATCAGGCCGCCGCGGCCCAAGTCGCGACCATAGCACTTGGCGCACAGACCAAAGCGTGTGTCGCAGGTCAGCGGCGTGCGCACCTTGACTTCGTCGACGCCAGCGGCCTCAAGCTCGTCGAGAAGGTCTTCATCGAGCATCACGCCCTTAGCGATCAGCACGGCCTGCGTCTCCGGGTGGATCACCTCGATGGCGGTGACACGGCCCAAGATACGGTCGCGCAACGACTCGATCACCTCGCCGCCTTCAACCAGCGCGCGCATGTTGATGCCGTGCTCGGTGCCGCAGTCGTCTTCGGTGACCACCAAGTCCTGCGTCACATCCACCAGGCGGCGGGTGAGGTAGCCGGAGTTGGCCGTCTTCAACGCAGTGTCAGCCAGACCCTTACGGGCGCCGTGCGTGGAGATGAAGTACTGCAGCACGTTCAGGCCTTCGCGGAAGTTAGCCGTGATGGGCGTCTCAATGATGGAGCCGTCGGGCTTGGCCATCAGGCCACGCATCCCTGCGAGCTGGCGGATCTGGGCAGCGGAGCCACGCGCCCCAGAGTCGGCCATCATGTAGATGGAGTTGAAGGACTCCTGGTCGACTTCCTTACCGTGTCGGTCGGTGACCTTTTGCTTGGACAGTTGGGCCATCATGACCTTGCCCACTTCGTCGCCGGTCTTGCCCCAAATGTCCACCACCTTGTTGTAGCGCTCGCCAGCGGTGACCAGGCCAGACACATATTGCTGCTCAATCTCCTTGACCTCAGCTTCAGCACGTGTAATCAGGTCGTGCTTCTGCTTGGGCACCAACATGTCGTCAATGGCGATCGATATGCCAGCGAGGGTGGCCAGGCGGAAGCCGCTTTGCAGCAGCTTGTCGGCGAACACCACCGTCTCCTTTAGGCCGCACTTGCGGAAGGAGGTGTTGATGAGCTTGGAAATTTCCTTCTTCTTAAGGGCCTTGTTGATATTGGCAAACGGCAGGCCCTTCGGCAGGATTTCCGACAGCAGGGCGCGGCCCACGGTGGTAGCCACGAGCTTGGTCTCGGGAACGAATTCACCGGTGGTTTTGTCCTTGGAGTACTCCGTCAGGCGCACATGGATGCGGGCGGTCAGCTCGGCCACACCGTTGTCCAAGGCACGCTGCACCTCAACGACATCGGCAAAGATCATGCCCTCTCCCTTGCCGTTGATGCGCTCACGGGTTGCGTAGTACAGGCCCAGCACCACGTCTTGCGACGGTACGATGGACGGCTCGCCCGAAGCGGGGAACAGCACATTGTTCGAGGCCAGCATGAGGGCGCGGGCCTCCATCTGCGCTTCGATGGACAGCGGCACATGCACGGCCATCTGGTCGCCATCAAAGTCGGCGTTGAATGCTGCACAAACCAGCGGATGCAGCTGGATAGCCTTACCTTCAATCAGCGCCGGCTCGAAAGCCTGGATGCCCAGGCGGTGCAGCGTAGGAGCGCGGTTGAGCAGAACCGGATGCTCCTTGATGACCTCTTCCAAGATGTCCCACACCACCGGGGTGCCGGACTCGACTTCCTTCTTGGCCGCCTTGATGGTGGTGGCAATACCCATGGCCTCCAAGCGGCTGAAGATGAAGGGCTTGAAGAGTTCGAGCGCCATCAGCTTGGGCAGACCGCACTGGTGCAGCTTGAGCGTGGGGCCCACGGTGATCACGGAACGGCCTGAGTAGTCGACGCGCTTGCCCAGCAGGTTCTGACGGAAGCGGCCGCCCTTACCCTTGATCATGTCAGCCAAGGACTTCAGCGCGCGCTTGTTGGCGCCAGTCATGGCCTTGCCGCGGCGGCCGTTGTCTAGCAGCGAATCGACAGCCTCCTGCAGCATGCGCTTTTCGTTGCGCACAATGATCTCAGGCGCCTTAAGCTCGAGTAGCCGGGCCAGTCGGTTGTTGCGGTTGATGACGCGGCGGTACAGGTCGTTGAGGTCGGACGTGGCGAAGCGGCCCCCGTCTAGCGGCACCAGGGGGCGCAAATCTGGCGGCAGCACCGGCAGCACTTCCAGGATCATCCAGCTGGGCTTGATGCCCGACTTCTTGAAGGCTTCCATCACCTTCAGACGCTTGGAATTCTTCTTGACCTTGAGCTCGCTGCCAGTCATGTCGTTGCGCAGCTTGTCGATCTCGACATCGAGGTCCATGTCCTCAAGTAGCGCCTTGACACCCTCGGCACCCATCTTGGCCACGAATTCGTCGCCGAACTCGGTGTACTTGGCGTCGAACTCGTCTTCGCTCAGAATCTGAAATTTCTTGAGCGGGGTCATGCCGGGGTCGGTCACGACATAGGCTTCAAAGTACAACACGCGCTCGATGTCGCGCAGCGTCATGTCCAGCACCAGGCCCAGGCGCGAAGGCAGGGACTTCAGGAACCAGATGTGGGCGCAGGGTGCAGCCAAGTCGATGTGGCCCATGCGGTCACGGCGAACCTTGGTCTGCGTGACTTCAACGCCGCACTTCTCACAGATGACGCCGCGGTGCTTGAGGCGCTTGTACTTGCCGCACAGGCACTCGTAGTCCTTGATCGGGCCAAAGATCTTGGCGCAGAACAAGCCGTCACGCTCGGGCTTGAAGGTACGATAGTTGATGGTCTCAGGTTTCTTCACCTCACCGAAGGACCATGAACGGATCTTCTCGGGCGAAGCCAGCCCGATCTTGATCGCGTCGAAATGCTCGTCAGGGGTGAACTGCTTGAAGATATCCAGCAAGCCTTTCATGGCTTAACTCCTTGTGTTCGGTAATTGAAATCGATCTGTTCTAGTCAGTTGGGGGCAGAGCTCATTGCCTTCGCTCCTCGGTCTGTCCCACAAGTTCGTCAGCCCTTTTCCAGCTCGATATCAATACCCAGCGACCGAATTTCCTTGACCAACACGTTGAACGACTCGGGCATGCCCGCGTCGATGGCGTGCTCGCCCTTGACGATGTTTTCGTAAACCTTGGTGCGGCCGTTGACGTCATCGGACTTGACGGTCAGCATCTCCTGCAGCACATAGGATGCGCCGTAGGCTTCCAGCGCCCAGACTTCCATCTCGCCAAAGCGCTGACCACCGAACTGCGCCTTGCCGCCCAGCGGCTGCTGGGTGACCAGGGAGTACGGGCCCGTAGAGCGGGCGTGCATCTTGTCGTCCACCAGGTGGTGCAACTTGAGCACATGCATATAGCCTACGGTGACCGGGCGCTCGAAGGCGTCGCCCGTGCGGCCGTCGTGCAGCACCGCCTGGGTGCGGGTGGCGGTCAGGCCCTTGCGTGCAGCGATGTCGTCCGGGTAGGCCAGATGCAGCATGCCGCGGATTTCCTCTTCGGCCGCACCGTCAAAGACGGGCGTGGCAAAGGTGGCGCCGTGCTGCAGGTTGGAGGCCATCTCCAGAACTTGCGCGTCCGACAAGGTCTTGAGCTCCTCAGCCTTGCCGCCGCTCTTGTTGTAGAGCCGGTCCATGAACTGCCGCACCTCGGCCACCTTGGCCTGTTGCTGCAGCATGTCGCCGATGCGCTGGCCGATGCCCTTTGCCGCCCATCCCAGGTGCACTTCCAGCACTTGGCCCACGTTCATGCGCGAAGGTACGCCCAGGGGGTTGAGCACGATGTCACAAGGCGTGCCATCAGCCATGTACGGCATGTCTTCCACAGGCACGATCTTGGAGACCACACCCTTGTTGCCGTGACGCCCGGCCATCTTGTCGCCGGGCTGAAGACGGCGCTTGACGGCCAGATAAACCTTGACCATCTTGAGCACGCCCGCAGGCAGCTCGTCGCCCTGCGTCAGCTTTTTGCGCTTCTCCTCGAAAGCCAGGTCGAAGCTGTGACGGGTGGCGTCCAGTGAGTTCTTGATGCTCTCGAGCTGGTTGGCCACGTCCTCGTCAGCCGGGCGAATGTCGAACCAGTGGTGACGCTCGATTTCGTCGAGCAGCTGACGGCTGATCTTGGTGCCCTTGGCGATCTTCTTCGGGCCCCCATTGGCCACCTTGCCGTTGAGCAGCTTGGCGATACGGTCGAAGGCGTCAGCCTCCACAATGCGCAGTTGGTCATTGAGGTCCAGGCGGAAGCGCTTGAGTTCATCGTCGATGATCTGCTGCGCACGCTTATCCCGCTGGATGCCTTCGCGGGTGAAGACCTGCACATCGATAACGGTGCCGCTGGTGCCTTGGTCCACGCGCAGAGAGGTGTCCTTCACGTCGGAAGCCTTCTCGCCGAAGATGGCGCGTAAAAGCTTCTCTTCCGGCGTGAGGGTGGTCTCGCCCTTGGGAGTGACCTTTCCCACAAGCACATCGCCGGGGCTGACTTCGGCACCGATGTAGACGATGCCCGACTCGTCCAAGCGGGCGAGTTGCTGCTCGGACAGGTTGGGGATATCACGCGTGATTTCCTCGCTGCCCAGTTTGGTGTCGCGGGCCATCACCACCAGTTCCTCGATATGGATCGAGGTGTAGCGGTCATCGGACACCACCTTCTCCGAGATCAGGATGGAGTCTTCGAAGTTGTAGCCGTTCCAAGGCATGAAGGCCACCAGCATGTTCTGGCCCAGGGCCAGTTCACCGATATCCGTGGAAGCACCGTCGGCGATGATGTCGTCCACTGTGACTACGTCGCCACGCTTGACGATGGGGCGCTGGTGGATGTTGGTGTTCTGGTTGGAACGCTGATACTTGATGAGGTTGTAGATGTCCACACCCACTTCACCGGCCAATGCTTCGGCGTCGTTGACGCGAATCACGATCCGGTTGGTGTCGACATAGTCCACCACGCCACCGCGGCGGGCGGCCACCACTGTGCCGCTATCCTTGGCGGCCACGCGCTCTACACCCGTGCCCACAAAGGCTTTTTCGGGGCGAAGGGTCGGAACTGCTTGGCGTTGCATGTTGGCGCCCATCAGCGCGCGGTTGGCATCGTCGTGCTCGAGGAAGGGCACCAGAGAAGCAGCCACCGACACGATCTGCGTGGGAGCCACGTCCATATACTGAACCCGCTCGGGCGACACCAGCACCGATTCACCGCTCTCCCGGGCTGACACCAATTCATCGATCAGGGCACCCTTAGCGTCCAACGAGGCATTGGCCTGGGCAATCACGTACTTACCCTCTTGGATGGCCGAGAGGTAGTCGATCTGATCGGTGACCTTGCCGTTGAGCACCCGGCGGTATGGTGTCTCCAGGAAGCCGTATTCGTTCAAGCGGGCGTACAGGGCCAGGGAGTTGATCAAGCCGATGTTCGGACCTTCAGGCGTTTCGATCGGGCACACTCGGCCGTAGTGGGTCGGGTGCACGTCACGCACTTCAAAGCCAGCGCGCTCGCGGGTCAGACCGCCCGGGCCCAAAGCCGAAACGCGACGCTTGTGCGTGATCTCAGACAAGGGATTGGTCTGGTCCATGAACTGCGACAGCTGCGATGCCCCGAAGAACTCCTTGAGGGCCGCAGAAATCGGCTTGGAGTTGATCAGGTCGTGCGGCATCAGGGCTTCGGTCTCGGCTTGGCCCAAACGCTCCTTCACGGCCTTCTCGATACGGGCCAGGCCTGAGCGATACTGGTTCTCAGCCAGCTCGCCCACGCAGCGCACGCGGCGGTTGCCCAGGTGGTCGATATCGTCGACTTCGCCACGGCCGTTGCGCAGCTCCACCAGAATCTTCACCACATCGAGGATGTCCTCGTTGGACAGCGTCATTGCTCCTTCGGGCGTGTCGCGGCCCACGCGGGCATTGAACTTCATGCGGCCCACCCGCGACAGGTCATAGGTGTCGGGGTTGTAGAACAGGCGGCCAAACAGGGCCTGCACCGCGTCTTCCGTGGGTGGCTCGCCGGGGCGCATCATCCGATAGATGGCCACGCGGGCGGCGAGTTCGTCGGCAGTTTCATCGCTGGCCAGGGTCTGACTGATGTAGGCGCCTTCGTCGAGCTCATTGGTGTACAGAGCCTGGAAGTCCTTCACCCCGGCTTGGCGCAGCTTCTTGAGCAGTGCGTCGGTGATTTCGTCGTTAGCCTTGGCGATCAACTCGCCCGTGTCCGCATCGACTATGTTGCGGGCCATCACGCGGCCCACCAGGTAGTCCTCGGGCACGCTAATGTGGGTGGTGCCACCCTGCTCCAGGGTTCGCAGGTGGCGCGCGGTGATGCGCTTATCCTTCTCCACCACCACGTTGCCGCTCTTATCGGTGATGTCGAAGCGGGCAATTTCACTCTTTAAACGGTCGGCTACGAATTCCATTTGCGCGCCGGCGTCCATCAGACGGAAGTTGTCGAACACAAAGAAGTGGGCCAGGATCTGCTCGGGATTCAGGCCGATGGCCTTGAGCAGGATCGTGACCGGCATCTTGCGGCGGCGGTCGACGCGGAAGTACAGAACGTCCTTCGGGTCGAATTCGAGATCGAGCCAGGAGCCGCGGTAGGGGATGATGCGGGCGCTAAACAGCAGCTTGCCCGAGCTGTGGGTCTTTCCCTTGTCGTGCTCGAAGAAAACGCCCGGAGAACGGTGCAACTGCGACACAATGACTCGCTCAGTGCCGTTGATGATGAAGGATCCGTTGTCGGTCATCAGTGGCACTTCGCCCATGTAGACCTCTTGCTCCTTGATTTCGCGCACCGTCTTGGGGGCAGCAGCTTCGCGGTCATAGATGATCATCTGCAGGCGAGCTCGTACGGCCGCTGCATAGGTCAGGCCTCGCTGTTGGCACTCACGGGTGTCAAACGCAGGCTTGGCGATGTTGTACTCCAGGAACTTCATCTCCACGTATCCGTTATGGGACACGATGGGGAAAGCAGACAGGAAGGCTGCCTGTAAGCCTTCGGGCTTGCGCTGCTGAGCGGGCAGTTCTTTTTGTAGAAACGCGACATAAGACTCGCGCTGCATGGTCAGCAGATAGGGAACGTTCAGAACGCTTTCGCGCTTACCGAAACTCTTTCGAATACGCTTGCGTTCGGTGTAGCTGTAAGCAGTGGAAGATGTTTGCGCCATGGATGACTCCGTGTCGATGGGCGTCCCGTGCTGGCCGTGCACGGCGTCCGTCGGCGACTGGCTCTGCTCGAACATTGCGTTCGATAGCTTGGTGGCTGGCCACTACCAGCCGCTGGCGGACAACCCCGGCCTTGCACCGGAGTCCGACCAAACCCGTTCTCTGCAGTCGGATCAGAGAACACTGGGAAGCCGCCTGCGGCGGCTTCGCGGTGTGCTCGTTGCCCTCAACGCCCCGGGATCACCGAGGGTGTTGAAGACAAAACGCAAAGTAAATCGGATGCGGAGCGTCGCACGCGGCCCGCGCTTGCGTTGAGAAGCACAGCCGTACGGGAAGTAAGGCGAGCATCACAGGCGCAAAATCGGGCCGCGCAGCAGCTCCGGGCCGATTTACTTGAGCTCGACCTTGGCGCCGGCCTCCTCGAGCTTCTTCTTGGCAGCCTCGGCGTCGGCCTTTGCAATGCCTTCCTTGACGGGCTTGGGTGCGCCATCGACCAGATCCTTGGCCTCCTTCAGGCCCAGGCCAGTGATTTCGCGCACAGCCTTGATCACGCCCACCTTGTTGGCGCCGGTTTCGGTCAGCACCACGGTGAACTCGGTCTTCTCTTCAGCAGCAGCAGCAGCAACACTGCCACCAGCGCCACCGGCGGCCGGGGCAGCCATGGAGGCGGCAGACACGCCGAACTTTTCTTCGATGGCCTTGACCAGGTCGCTGAGTTCCAGGACGGTCATGCTGTCCAGTGCGGTCAGGAATGCGTCTTTATCGAATGACATGATGATTTCCTATGTACAGAAGAACTGAATGGAGAAATAAAGCTCAGGCCGCAGCGGCCTCGCCGCCACCACGTTGCCGGGCCAAAGCGGCCAGCACGGCAGCGGCTCGCTGCACCGGGGACTTCAGCAAGCCAGCGACTTGCGACAGCAGGACTTCCCTGCTGGGCACAGCTGCGAGCGCCTTGACGGCGTTCACATCCAGCGCCTTGCCACCGTAGGCTCCACCCTTGATGACGAGCTTGTCGTTGGTCTTGGCAAAGTCGGCGATGACTTTGGCCGCCGCGACAGCGTCTTCCGAAAAGCCGTAGATCAGCGGGCCGACCATGGCGTCCGAAGCTGCCTCGAACGGGGTGCCGGCGACGGCGCGCCGGGCCAGGGTGTTCTTCAAGACATGAAGGTACACACCCTTGGACCGCGCATCCACGCGCAGCTTGTTCAAGGCTTCAACGGTGAGGCCACGGTACTCGGCCAGCGCCAGCGTCTGCGACTTGGCGGCTTGCGCCGCTACATCCGACACCACGGCTGCCTTCTCGTTGCGATTGAGACTCAAGGTCTACTCCTCACTAAACGCCCCTTACCTTTCGGCTCGGGGCACCGGAATCAGCGACCTTCTGTACGGTTGGCGAGTCGGCTGTGAAGCCGGCTCGTTGCCCATTCAGCGGGACCGCCATCTGCGTTGGCGCTGGCCTTCACCTCTCGGCTCAGGTTCGCATTAAGGGGGCTGCGCCCCCGCCAACGGTCTTGGATGACCTGCCGCCTCCTGCGGACACGGTGCGGGGTTGATCCGCCTCGCGTCTGCGGGCTGCGACAGCCCATCAATTCAATCGGGTCGCGCGCCAGACTCGCACGCGGCCCATGTTCGGTTCAAGCCAATCAGGCCTTCGGTGCCTGCGCCACCGAAGAGATGTCAACGCGGGCACCTACACCCATAGTAGAAGACACCGCCAACTTGCGCAGGTACACACCCTTGCTTGACGCGGGCTTGGCCTTGTTCAGCGCGTCCAACAAGGCGCTGAGGTTGCCTACGAGCTTGTCGTTGTCAAAGGAACGGCGGCCGATGGTGCTGTGCACGATACCGGCCTTGTCGACTCGGAACTGCACCTGACCAGCCTTGGCGTTGCGCACAGCGCCCGCCACATCGGGAGTCACGGTGCCAACCTTGGGGTTGGGCATCAAACCGCGTGGGCCCAGGATCTGGCCCAGGGTACCGACGATGCGCATGGTGTCGGGCGAGGCGATGACCACGTCGAAGGGCATGTCGCCCGCCTTGACGCGCTCAGCCAGGTCTTCCATACCGACCACATCGGCGCCGGCAGCCTTGGCTTCCTCAGCCTTGGCGCCCTGCGCGAACACGGCCACGCGCTTGGTCTTGCCGGTGCCGTTGGGCAGCACCACGGCGCCACGCACAACCTGGTCGCTCTTCTTGGCGTCGATGCCCAGTTGCACCGCCACATCGATGGACTCATCGAACTTGGCGGTGGCGCAATCCTTGACGAGGCCGATCGCCTCGCTGATGGTGTAAAGCTTGAGGCTGTCAACCTTGCCCTGTTGGGACTTCGCTTTCTTGGTGAGCTTGCCCATTTACACGCCCTCCACCATGATGCCCATCGAGCGGGCAGAGCCTGCGATGGTCTTGACGGCTGCATCCATATCGGCAGCCGTGAGGTCCTTGATCTTGGTCTTGGCTATCTCTTCAAGCTGCGCGCGGGTGACCTTGCCGACCTTTTCCAGGTGCGGGCGGCCCGAACCCTTTTCGATCTTGGCGGCCTTCTTCAGCAGGACGGTCGCCGGGGGCGACTTCAGCACGAAGGTGAAAGACTTATCCGCATAAGCGGTGATCACCACGGGGAGCTTCAGACCAGGTTCCATGCCCTGGGTCTGGGCGTTAAACGCCTTGCAGAACTCCATGATGTTCAGACCGCGTTGGCCCAGTGCGGGACCTACGGGCGGCGAAGGATTGGCCTTGCCGGCCGGAATTTGCAGCTTGATAAAGCCGACGATTTTCTTTGCCATAGTGGCTCCTGTTCGAGTTCAAACGCCTTGCGGGTCACCCTGCTCGGCTCCTCGTGCTGTGTGACCCTGTTGTTTTGAATCCTTCAACCGCCGGGTCACGCCGCAGTTGGGGATTGCATGCGTTGTCGGACCTTAAATCTTCTCGACCTGCGAGAAGTCAAGTTCCACGGGAGTGGCACGGCCGAAAATTGTGACCGACACGCGGACCTTGGACTTGTCGTAGTTCACATCTTCGACCGCACCATTGAAGTCAGTGAACGGGCCATCCTTGACCCGAACCAGTTCGCCCACCTGCCACTGCACTTTGGGGCGCGGCTTTTCGATGCCTTCTTGCATTTGGTTGACGATCTTCATCACCTCGGCTTCGGAAATCGGCGCCGGTCGATTCTTGGCGCCGCCCACAAATTTGGTGACTTTGCTGGTGTGCTTGACCAAGTGCCACGACTCATCGTCCATCACCATTTCCACCAGCACATAGCCGGGGAAAAAGCGGCGCTCGGTGACAGCCTTCTTGCCGTTCTTGAGTTCAACCACCTCTTCGGTGGGCACCAGGATTCGGCCAAACTTATCTTGCATGCCCGCGCGCTCAATGCGCTCGCGGATGTTGCGTTCGACCGCCTTCTCCATGCCCGAATAGGCATGGACCACATACCAACGCATGGCGTTGGCGATGGTTGTGATGGGGGTGTCGGTCATTTGAGATTCCTTTGGTGCGTTCCTGACTTGGGGCGTGACGCTTAAGTGCTTCAGCGCCAGCCCAGGACAACGCTGTAAAGCAACCATTCCAAGGTCTTATCGGTAAGCCACAGCATCAGGGCCATGACCACCACAAAGGCAAACACGTAGCCGGTCATCTGCAGCGCTTCTTGGCGGGTCGGCCACACCACCTTCTCAGTTTCGCGAACCGCCTCGCGGGCATAACCGATGAACTGCCGGCCCGGCTCAGAGATCAAAAACACGAGCGCCGAGGCTGCCACCAGCGCCAGAAGCACGGCCACGCGCAACCATATGTCCTGCGCTGACAAAAAGTAGAACGCCACCACTGAGCCGACCAACAGCGCGGCCGCAAGTCCGATCTTGGCCTTGTCTGCACCCGTGGAGACGGTTTCGACTTGTGTTACGTTGGACATCGTATGGACAGCTATGCCCGCTGAGCCTTTCGGGGCTGCCCGCGGGCTGTTGTTGTTGGGCCGTCGGCTTGCGCTTCGGGCCGGCTATTCAAAACAAGTCGGTGCAAGACACCGAACTTGGCAGGGGCAGAGGGAATCGAACCCCCAACCTTCGGTTTTGGAGACCGACGCTCTGCCAATTGAGCTATACCCCTTCACTCTTCCTGGCTAATTGGGGACAGGGCTCGCCGCTTGCGCTTCTCGGTCTGTCCCGCAAGGACTTAAGCAATGATCTTGGCCACAACGCCGGCGCCCACGGTGCGGCCGCCTTCGCGGATGGCAAAGCGCAGGCCTTCTTCCATGGCAATCGGGTTGATCAGCTTGACCGTGATGCTCACGTTGTCGCCCGGCATCACCATCTCCTTGTCCTTGGGTAACTCCACCGCACCCGTCACATCCGTCGTGCGGAAGTAAAACTGCGGACGGTAGTTGTTGAAGAACGGCGTGTGACGGCCACCCTCCTCCTTGGACAACACATAAATCTCAGCCGTAAAGTGCGTGTGCGGCTTCACCGAACCAGGCTTGCACAGCACCTGGCCACGCTCCACGTCCTCACGCTTGGTGCCGCGCAGCAAAATGCCCACGTTGTCCCCAGCCTGCCCCTGGTCCAGCAGCTTGCGGAACATCTCCACGCCCGTGCAGGTGGTCTTTTGCGTGGCACGAATGCCCACAATCTCAATTTCCTCACCCACCTTCACAATGCCACGCTCCACGCGACCGGTCACCACCGTGCCACGACCGGAGATCGAGAACACGTCTTCCACCGGCATCAGGAACGCGCCATCAATCGCACGCTCAGGCGTGGGGATGTAGCTGTCCAGCGCATCGGCCAGCCGCATGATCGCCTCTTCGCCCAGCTCGCCCTTGTCGCCTTCGAGCGCCAGCTTGGCCGAACCCTTGATGATCGGCGTGTCATCGCCAGGAAAATCGTACTTGGAAAGCAGCTCGCGCACTTCCATTTCCACCAGCTCCAGCAACTCAGCGTCGTCCACCATGTCGCACTTGTTCAGGAACACGATGATGTAGGGCACACCCACTTGGCGGGCCAGCAAAATGTGCTCGCGCGTCTGGGGCATCGGGCCGTCAGCGGCCGAGCACACCAAAATCGCACCGTCCATCTGCGCTGCACCCGTGATCATGTTCTTCACATAGTCAGCGTGACCCGGGCAGTCCACGTGCGCATAGTGACGGTTGGCCGTCTCGTACTCAATGTGCGCCGTGTTGATCGTGATACCGCGCGCCTTCTCCTCAGGTGCCGCATCGATCTCGTCGTACTTCTTGGCCTCCCCGCCAAACTTGGACGACAACACCGTGGCAATGGCCGCCGTCAGCGTCGTCTTGCCATGGTCCACGTGACCAATCGTGCCCACGTTCACGTGTGGCTTGGTCCGTTCAAATTTTCCTTTTGCCATTTCGATCTCCAGGCGGTCGAATCCAGAACAAAACAAGAGGGTAAATCAGTGGTGCCCATGGCGGGAATCGGACCCGCGACCTCTCCCTTACCAAGGGAGTGCTCTACCACTGAGCCACATGGGCATCGTCACAGGCTTGCACATGGCGGCCCAGGCGCCCTCGATGCACAAGCCAGTGGCGACGTTGCTTGCAATCGCCCAAATCAACCAACCACAATCCACACCTGCCAGCCGAGCCCCGCCCTGTTGCCAAGACTGGAGCGGGAGACGGGAATCGAACCCGCATCATTAGCTTGGAAGGCTAAGGTTCTACCATTGAACTACTCCCGCCAAGCATGCCCCGCGCCCGCACTTGGCCCGGGGTGCTGGCTGTACGGCTTCGGGATTTGCTTGGTGGAGGAGGCTGGATTCGAACCAGCGTAGGCGTAAGCCAACAGATTTACAGTCTGCCCCCTTTAGCCACTCGGGCACCCCTCCGCGCCGAACTGCGCAGTATAGCAGCGAATTAAAGCGGCAAGTGCCGGCTACCAGTGGATAGCCGCCCGAGCCGGGTCGTACGCGCGCAAGAAAGCCTGCACCTGCGAGAAGTGGCCGCAACCCGCGAACGGTACCGGGGGCCGGCGGGCCGACAGGGGCGAGGGGTGGTTGCACGACAGCACCAGCCTCGGGGCGGGGGTTGGTCCCTGGCACTGCAACCGGGGGGCCTGGGCCTGCGCATGCGCGCCCCACAACAGGGCCGCCAGGGGCTGTTGGCGCTGGGCCACTGCCAAAACCAAGGCATTGGTCAGGGTATCCCAGCCCATTCGGGCATGGGAGCCAGCTTGCCCGCCCTCCACCGTCAAGCTTGCATTGAGCAGCAGCACACCCTGGCGCGCCCAGTGGCTGAGGTCGCCGCTGGCTGCTGCAGGTGAGACCCCACCCAGATCGCGCCGCAGTTCCCGCAGGATGTTGTGCAAGCTGGGCGGCAGGCGGCTATGGGCCGGTACCGAAAATGCCAGGCCCTGCGCTTGGCAAGGGCCGTGGTAGGGGTCCTGCCCCAAGATCAAGACCCTTACGGAGGCCAAAGGGGTGAGTGCCAAAGCCCGCAGCACCTCGGCCGGGTAGACCACAGCCCCCAAGGCCTGGCGCTGTTCAACCGCCCAGATCAGGGCCTGGCCCGGCGGGCTTTGCATCCAAGCTCGTACCAGCGGCGCCCAGTCCCCCAGCCCAGCGGGGGCGGCGCCGTCGACCGCGGCTGCAGCCTCACCGCCCGCACACGCCTGCTCCAAGTGCAGGCCCAGCGGCTGCTGTAGGGCATTGGGGGGCGCGTCCACGGGGCGCAGCCGACGCTCAGGCGAAGAGTTCGGCCAGGGCTGCGCCCGGGTCGGCCGCACGCATGAGTGCCTCGCCGACCAAAAAGGTGTGTATGCCCGAGTGCCGCATGCGCTGCACATCGGCTGGCCCCAAGATGCCGCTCTCGGTGACCAAGAGGCGGCCGGCGGGCACCCGCTGCTGCAGGTCCAGCGTGGTCTGCAACGACACCTCGAAAGTGCGCAGGTTGCGGTTGTTCACGCCCACTAGGCGCGTGTTCAAGCGCAATGCGCGGTCCAACTCGGCCGCATCGTGCACCTCCACCAACACATCCATCCCCAGGGCGTGGGCACAAGCCTCCAGGTCGCGCATCTGCGCATCGTCTAGACAGGCGGCAATCAGCAAAATGCAATCGGCCCCGATGGCGCGCGCTTCGTGCACCTGGTACTCGTCCACCACGAAGTCCTTGCGCAGCACCGGCAGCCCACAAGCGTGGCGGGCCTGCTCCAGGTCATCCGCATGTCCCTGAAAGAATCGTTCATCGGTCAGCACGCTCAGGCAGGCCGCTCCGTTGTCGGCATAGGCCTGGGCAATGGCAGCGGGGACAAAGTGCTCTCGGATAACGCCCTTGCTGGGACTGGCCTTCTTGATTTCGGCAATCACCGCGCTGTGGCCCTTGCTGGCGCGTTCGCGCAAGGCTGAAATGAAGCCTCGAATATCTCGGCGCGCCTGAGCCGCTTCTCGCCATGACGCCAAGCTGCGCCGTTGGCGCGCAGCGGCCAGCTCCTCGTGCTTGACGCTGACAATTTTGTTCAGGATGTCAGACATGTTGGGCGTGAATCGATGAAGGGATGCGCAAGGCCTCAGCCCGCCAGGGCCTGAGTGGCGGCCACGAACTGTTCCAGCCGGCGCTGTGCTGCGCCACTGGCCACGGTTTGACGAGCCAAGCCGATGCCCTCGGCCATGCTGGCGCTGCAACCCGCGGCATACAGGGCCGCGCCCGCATTGAGCAAGACGATGTCGCGCACCGGGCCGTCCTCGTTGGCCAAGGCGCGGCCAATGCAAGCCATCGACTCGTCCCGGTTGGACACGCGTAGGGCCCGGGCGTCGTACACCGGCATGCCAAAGTCGCTGGGATGCACGGTGTATTCGTGAATTTGGCCATCCTTGAGTTCGCCAACCATCGATTCGCCTGAAATCGACAGCTCGTCCATACCGTTCATGCCGTAGACCACCAGGGCATGGTCGGCACCCAGGCGCTGAAGCACCCGCACCTGGATGCCTACTAAATCGGGATGAAAGACACCCATCAGTGTGTAGGGTGCCGAGGCTGGATTGGTCAGGGGCCCCAAGATGTTGAAGATGGTGCGCACACCCAGTTCCTTGCGAACGGGTGCGGCATACTTCATCGCTGCGTGGTGGTTGGGCGCAAACATAAAGCCGATGCCCGTTCGCTCCAGGCACTGTGCCACTTGCTGCGGGCTCAGATCGATACGGGCGCCCAAGGCCTCCATGACGTCGGCGCTGCCCGAGGTGGAGCTGACGCTGCGCCCTCCATGCTTGGCCACACGTGCACCGGCCGCCGCAGCGACAAATGTGGAGGCGGTGGAGATGTTGAAGGTGTGTGAGCTATCGCCGCCGGTGCCCACAATGTCCACCAGATGGCGTCGGTCTTCAATGGCCACCGGCGTGGCCAGATCCCGCATCACCTGCGCCGCCGCTGCGATTTCGCCAATGGTTTCCTTTTTCACCCGCAGCCCGATGGCGATGGCCGCGATCATGGTGGGCGACATCTCGCCACTCATGATGCGCCGCATCAGGTTGAGCATCTCGTCATGGAAGATCTCACGGTGTTCGATGATGCGCACCAGGGCTTCGGTGTTGCTGATGGTCATGATGTCCTTAAGGGGGCGAAAGAAAATGTGAAGCAGCGGTACTCAACCCAGCACCGCGCGCAGGGCTTGAACGGCCTGGTCCACCTGATGGGCCTGAATGTCTAGATGTGTGACCAATCGCAGCCGAGCAGAGCCCAGGCACAAAACGCCGCGAGCAGCCAGGGCCGCCGACACGCTCTGGGGGTGGCGGGCAAGCACCTCGGGTGAAAGGTCGATGAACACGATATTGGTCTGGGGCGGCTGCACCGACACACCAGGCAGGCCGCCCAGGCCCTGTGCCAAGCGAGCGGCGTGATCGTGATCGGTGGCTAAGCGTTGCACATGGTGGTCTAAAGCGTACAAGGCTGCAGCGGCCACGACGCCGGCTTGGCGCAGGCCGCCGCCGGCCATCTTGCGCCAACGGTGGGCCCGCTCAATGAAGCTGCGGCTGCCACACAGCGCAGAGCCCATGGGTGCGCCCAAGCCTTTGCTGAAGCAAACGGACACGCTGTCAAAACCGCGAACCAGTTCGTGCGCGGGCCGGCCGCTGGCCACAGCGGCGTTGAACAGGCGAGCGCCGTCCAGATGGGTGGCCAATCCACGGGCATGTGCTCGCCCAGTCACATCAGCGACATAGGCTGCGTCCAAGACTTGGCCGCCCCAGGTGTTTTCCAAGCAAAGCAGCCGGGTGCGGGCAAAGTGAGCGTCATCGGGCTTGATGGCCGCCTGGATGTCGGCCCATTCGATGCGGCCGTCGTCCCCCTGGGCAAGGGGCTGGGGTTGAATGCTGCCCAAGACCGCAGCACCTCCGCCTTCCCACCGGTAGGTATGGGCCATTTGCCCCACGAGGTACTCGTCGCCTCGGCCACAGTGGGCCATCAGGGCGCACAGGTTGCTCTGGGTGCCGCTGGGCATGAACAAGGCTGCCTCAAATCCCAGGTCGCCCGCGATGCGCTTCTGCAGGGCCAAGACGGTTGGGTCATCTGCGAACACATCGTCCCCCACCTCGGCATCAAACATGGCCTGGCGCATTGCCAGCGTGGGCCGGGTGACCGTATCGCTGCGCAAATCGATAACGGGCTGGGGATAAGGGGTGGGGCTCAAGCTCATGCGCGCTTCGTGTAAACCAGGGGCCGCGAACCCATGCGCAAGACGTTTCGCAACATCGTATGGCCATGATCGCTGAGGATGGATTTGGGCTGAAACTGCGCCCCCTCCATCGGCGCCATCCCGCCGGCCAAATCACGGTGGCCTACGCCCATGATCAGGCCATCTTCGCTGCGGGCGCTCAACGCTAGCTTCGAATACCGCGACAGTGGTGTCTCCAAGTCAGCTAGGGACTCGGCGGTGAGCGAAATACGGCTGTACCCCTGCACGGCCAGGCTCTTGAGTTCGAGTTCGGTCATCATCGGGGAGACCTCATGTGCACGAGTTCATCGATGCGATCGACGTAGGCCGCCGCCGGCACCTCACGGATGGGCCTGCCATGGTTGTAGCCGTAGCTCACCAGCACCACGGGGCATCCGGCGGCGTGGCCGGCCTGTGCGTCATTGAGCGAGTCACCCACCACCAGGGTTTGCGCAGGGGCTTGGCCCAGCGCACGGCAGGTTTCAGTCAGGGGCAATGGGTCAGGCTTCTTACGCTCGAATGCGTCGCCCCCAAACACCCGGTCAAAGGCCCACAGCAGCCCTTTGGCCTGCAGCAGCGCTTGGGCATGGCGCCCGGGCTTGTTGGTCACGCAAGCCAAAGGCATACCCAGCGTGCGCAAGGCCTGAACACCCTCGGCAGCGCCTGCAAACAACGCCGATGCCTGGCCGTTGACCAGGCCGTAATGGCGCTGGTAGTGCCCCATCGCCTGATCAAACAGCTTGGCGTCATGGGCTGCCAATCCAACATGGCCCAGCGTCTGACGCACCAGGTACTCAGAGCCCTTGCCCACGGTCTGGCCAATGAACGCACGCGTGAGGGTAGCGGGGTCAACTCCCAGATCATTCAACATGGCGCGAAGCGCTAACTCGAAGTCACCTAGGGTGTCCACCAGGGTTCCATCCAGGTCGAGGATGACGGCGCGTATGGGGTCCAGCAGTGCCATGATGCGGGATCGGCAAAGCCACCATTGTCGCCAGGATTGGATTTTTGGCCGAAAGGCCGCTACGGAGCACCGCGTGAACGCACACAACATTCTGTCGGTCAACGGAGTTGAACCCGAGCTTGATCAATCGGCCTGGGTGGCCGACAACGCTCGCGTGGTGGGCCATGTCAGGCTGGCTGCCGACGTCAGTGTGTGGTTCGGCGCGGTGGTTCGCGGCGACCAAAGCGAACCGATAGAAGTGGGCCCACGCACGAACATTCAGGATGGCGCCGTGCTGCACAGCGACCCCGGCAAAGCCCTTCAGATAGGCGCTGACGTGACGGTGGGTCACCAGGCCATGCTGCATGGCTGCACCGTGGGTGCAGGCAGCCTCATTGGGATTGGCGCCACGGTGCTCAACGGAGCAGTGATTGGTCAAGGTTGTCTGGTGGGTGCCGGTGCCTTGGTGACCGAAGGCAAGGTGTTCCCCGACCACAGCTTGATCATCGGCAGCCCGGCCAAGGTAGCGCGCAGCTTGACGCCTGAACAAGTGCAGGGGCTGTTGCGCAGCGCGCAGTTGTATGTGGCACGCAGCCGGGTTTACCGCGACACGCTCAAGCCAGTTGGGCGCGCATCGTCTGAATAACGGCCTTGTAGTCTGGCTGGCCAAAGATGGCGCTGCCAGCCACGAAGGTGTCGGCGCCTGCGTCGGCCACGCGGCGGATGTTGTCCACCTTGATGCCGCCGTCGACCTCCAGCCGAATGTCGCGGCCACTGGCGTCGATCAAACGGCGCACTTTTTCGCACTTTCGCAAGGCGCTGTCGATGAAACTTTGGCCGCCAAAGCCTGGGTTGACGCTCATCAGCAAGACCAGATCCACCTTATCGAGCGCCCATTCCAGGACATCCAGGGGCATGGCTGGATTGAAGGTAAGCCCGGCCTGACAGCCTGCGGCCTTGATCAGTTGTAGTGTACGGTCCACATGGGCGCTGGCGTCAGGGTGAAAGCTGATGAGGTCGGCACCGGCTTTGGCGAATGCCTGTGCCAAGACATCCACCGGCTGCACCATGAGGTGCACATCAATGAGTACGCGGCTGCCGTCCGCCCTCACCGCATGCGGGCGCAAGGCCTCACACACCATGGGCCCAAAGGTGAGGTTGGGCACATAGTGGTTGTCCATCACGTCGAAGTGGATCCAATCGGCACCCGCATCGATCACGCGGCGAACCTCGGCCCCTAGCTGGGAAAAGTCAGCCGACAGGATCGACGGGGCAATGCGGTAGACGCGCGCGGTGCTCATGAAACGATTCTAGGGGGGTGCCTAGAATCACGGCTTATGAGCACCGTCGACCCCAAAGGGCAGTTCACCTGCTCGGTGAAGGTTCAGCACCTCCCGGACCAATCCGACCCACAGCAGGGCGTCCACGCGTATGCCTACACCGTGACCATCGTCAACACCGGCGACACCACGGCTCAGCTGCTGGCTCGCCGTTGGCTGATCACCAACGGCCATGGCCAAACGGAAGAAGTCAGAGGCTTGGCCGTGGTCGGCCATCAGCCGGTCCTGCGCCCCGCTGAGCAGTTTGAATACACGAGCTGGGTACGGCTGGAAACCCCGATGGGCACCATGCGCGGGACTTTCTATTGCATGACCGACCAAGCACACCCTTTCGAAGCCGATGTGGGGGAATTCATGTTGGCGCCCCCTCAGGCCCTGCATTGACCAACGCGGCCTGGTTCCGGCCGCCGGCTGAATCAGGGCCGGGGCAGATGGTCGTCGGGGCTGTCTTTGGGATGCCTCTCGCCCTGCCGCCGACCTGAAAACATCGTCCACCACACGATGAACACCAACAAGGCCAAGGCCCCCAAGGCTTCCAGCAACAAGATCCACATGGCCGCAGGATACCCAAGGTGTGGCTCGGGGCGGCGGATGTCCGAGTCGGTCCTGGGTTTGCTGTCGGTGTGTGTGGCCCTCTTGGCTGCGTGCAGCACCCGCACCCCATCACCCAGCGAAGTTCACCGTTCGCCCCCTTCCGCACCGGCCTCCCAGCCCTTTAGCAGCGCAACCCTGACTCATGTGCCCTGGGGGGAGCGGGCCGAACGCGGCGCTTCGGTCTGGAGGCGTGTTGGCTGGGAAGAGCTGGCCGGATTCCAGGAGGACCCTTTGGGTGAGCTCTTGGGTGCCCTGCTCGCCAGCTGCCCGCGCGCGCCCGCCGTATGGCGCAGCGCCTGCGAACACGCGGCCCGGCTGAGTCCACACGACCACCACGCCGTGCGCCTGTGGATGCTGCAGCACCTGCAACCCTGGCGCATCGAGGACCGAAACGGCGCACGCGAAGGCATCCTCACCGGCTACTACGAACCCCACTTCGAGGCGCGGCGCCTGCCAGACGGCGAATTCAAGTCGCCCCTGCACCGCCCCCCCGCCGACCTTGCACAACGCCGCCCCTACTGGACCAGACAGCAATTGGACAGCATCACTGAAGCCCGCGAAGCACTCAAGGGGCGCGAATTGGCCTACCTGCGGGACCCTATCGACGTGGTGGTGCTCCAGATTCAAGGTTCCGGGCGGCTCACCATCATCGAGCCCAGTGGTCAGCAGCGCCTGGTGCGTGCGGGCTTTGCTGCGCACAACGACCACGCGTTCAGCTCGGTCGGGCGGTGGCTCGTCGACCAAGGGCACATCAGTGCCGCACAAGCCACTTGGCCGGGGATCAAGGATTGGATGCGGCGCAACCCCCATCGCGCGCAGGAAGCCCTGTGGAAGAACCCGCGCGTGGTCTTCTTCGGGGAGGAAGCATTGATCGACCCCGATCTGGGGCCCCGGGGAGCCCTGGGCGTGCCACTGACGCCTCAGCGTTCGCTGGCGGTTGACCCCCGTAGCGTGCCCTTAGGCTCGTTGCTGTGGATCACCAGCCACTCGCCTGGCAGCCCAGCCCTGCAGCGCGCCGTGATAGCACAGGACACCGGCGGCGCCATCACGGGAGCGGTGAGGGGCGACTACTTCTGGGGCTGGGGCGACGAGGCAGGTGAACGCGCGAGTCAAATGAGGGGGCGCCTGCAAATGTGGGCCTTGTGGCCGTCGGGGCATCGACCGCCACCCTGAGAAGCCGGAGCCGCTTTTTATGGGCGGTGCACTTCTTGCTTACCAGCACGCATGTCTTTGGCGGATGAGCCCGAATCCCAAAAGCCGCACCCGGCGGCTCCCGCGCAAGCCTGGGCGCAACAGGAGCGCCTGCTGCTGGCCGAAGTGCTGCGCCTGGTGGGGCGCTGCCTCTCACCAGAGACCGTGGTGCGCGAAATGCTGCACCTGATGAGTGAACTGCTTGGACTCAATCGCGGGCGTTTGGTACTGCTCGATGAGGTGGAGCGCGCTGCTGAGGGCACCCTTGACTCCCACACGCGGGCGCGCATCCGCTACGCATACGGGCTGACGCGCACCGAAATGGAGCGCGGTGTGTATGCCCAAGGTGAGGGCATCACCGGGGCGGTGCTGAGCACCGGCCAGCCGATGATCGTTCAGGACATCGACCAGGAGCCCCGATTTCTGAAGCGCACAGTCTCGCGTGACCAGTTGCCTTCTGAGACTGTTGCCTTCATCGCCGTGCCAGTGGAAATTGAACACCGCTGCGTGGGCGTCTTGGCTTGCCATCGCATCAGGAGTCGGCACCGGGCCTTGACCGATGACTTGGCCCTGCTCAGGCTGTTGGCTACCCTGACCGGCCAGGAGCTTCAACTCTACATGCTGGTAAGGCGCAAGACCGCTGAGTTGGAAGCCCAAAACGCGCTGCTTAAGGGCGTGCTGCAGTCTGCAGCCATGCGCTACGGAATCGTAGGCCAATCGCCTGCGCTTCTGAAGTCGCTGCACGAGTTGGAGCGGGTATCGCAGTCGCAAGCCACCGTTATGCTGCTGGGCGAGTCGGGAACTGGCAAGGAGCTGTTCGCTCGCGCGGTGCACCTGGCCAGCCCGCGGCATGAGCGCCCGTTCATCAAGGTCAACTGCGCGGCTATTCCCGAGACGCTCTTCGAATCGGAGCTGTTTGGGCATGAGCGGGGTGCCTTCACCGGTTCAGCGGGCGCGCGTGCCGGTTGGTTCGAGCGCGCTGATGGGGGCACCCTTTTCTTGGATGAGGTGGGTGAGTTGCCGCTCGCCCTGCAGCCCAAACTGCTACGGGCGCTGCAGGACGGGACGCTGATGCGCCTTGGCGGCAGCAAGGAAGTGCGCGTGGATGTGCGGGTGGTGGTGGCCACCCACCGCAATCTCGTCAACGACGTGGCCATGGGGCGCTTTCGACGCGACCTCTACTACCGGCTCAATGTAGTACCTATCCGCTTGCCCTCACTACGCGAGCGGCTGGAGGACATCAAGCCCTTGGCTCTTCATTTCCTCAGCCGCGCCAATCAGGCTCACCAGCGTAATTCGTACTTCAGCGAGGGGGCGTGGGTATGGCTACGCGATCAGCCCTGGCCGGGGAACATACGCGAGTTGGGTAATTTGATCGAGCGGGCGGTTCTGCTCGGCCCGGGCCCTGTACTGGGAGCCCCAGACCTGCTGAGGCTAGCAGAACAAGGTACGCCGCCCGAATCGGTGCTTGAGGGCGCTTCCATCATGCCAGCCGGTACCGAGAACACGCTCATTTCACCACGAGCCGCTCATGAAGGCCCGAGGGACACAACTGCCCAGCACATGCCTGAACCAGCCACGACCAAGCCTGCCGTTCGTGATTACCGCTCTTTCCAATCCCACTCTGGACAAGACCTGCGCCGGGCTCTTGAGCAAGCCGGCGGCAACCAAACCCGTGCTGCGCTGAGCCTGGGCCTTACCCCGAGGCAGTTCGCCTACCGTTGGCGACGCCTGGGGCTGGAACGGGTGCTGCCACCCTCGAGCTGAACGGCTGGCCGCCCATGAGAAGACAAACCGGCCGCCTGCTGGATTTGTCAACATTGTTAGTCAAAGATGTTCAATATTTGACAAATGCTGATGAGGCTGGACGTTCCGGCAACGCAAATTGCGGATTTCCGGGCTGAACAACATGGCACGGCGATTGCTCAGAGTGGTGTTGTTTTGCCCGCTCTAATCACAGCCCCCCATGGCTCATCCCACTTTGCTCACCCCTGAAGCGGTTGAGACAGGCTTGCCATTTAAAGCCGACATGCCCGTATTGCTGCGCAGCAGCGCACTGGCCTAACGGTACCCGGGCGACTTCACGAAACCCACCAGATAACCCAACCGGGGTGCGCCTATCTTCGGTGCCTCCCTTTCGAGCAAATCGAATCAACAACCAGGAGACAGCATGTCCGCCGTTCTTACGCAAGCACCTTCAACCGTCAAGGCCTACCTGCGCCCCATCGACCGAGATGGCTTGATGGCTTTTGCCGAAAAGGGGCGCAACAATCCCTCCTCGCGCGGAACCAACAAGGTGCACACCGTCACCGAAGGGCAGTACCGCACCCTCAGCTATGTGGGCGACCACGCACCCGTGGTGGTGGACGAACCACTTCATTTGTTCGGGCAGAACACAGCACCGGCCCCAGGTGAAATTGTCCTGTCGGCACTTGGCGGTTGCCTTGCCGTGGGCATCACCGCTGTAGCCACTTGGAAACAGATCAAGCTGAGCAAATTGGAGTTGTTCCTGGAAGGGGACATCGGCAACCCGGCCGCCTGGGGAGCAGGTGGTGCCTTGGACAAGGCGCCACTCGACATGGGCTTCCAGGCTATTCGCGTGAAAGTGGTCGTAGAGGGCGATGCTTCACGCGCCGAACTGGATGAGATCGTTCAGCACGCGAACCAATACTCGCCTGTGGCCAATACGATGCGCAACCCGATTCCGTTTTCCATCGACCTGGCAGCGTGATCACATGGGCGCCCCGTTGGAACTGGTCGCGAATCGAGCTCAAGGTACCGGCGTCTACCCAGACGGCGAGGCCCTGATCGAAGCAGTGCGTGCGGTAGCACGTGGTCCTCTGGCAGCAGTTGTCGAAGACTGCGACCGCAAAGGCGTATATCCCGAGTCGGTACTGCGTCATTTAGGCAACACTGGGGTCCTGGGTGTTCATCATGACGACCGCCGAGCCTTGGGACAGCCAAGTGCTGCTGCCGATTTCGGTCTGGCAATCCGCGCAGCGGCGGAGGTGTCACGCGTTTGTGGCGCCACAGGCTTCATGGTCTGGTGCCATCAGGTGTGTGGCGTTTACATGGAGCAAAGCAGAAACCCGCACCTGGGGGGCGAGGTGCTGGCCCGGCACCTAAGGGGGCAAACGCTAGGCGCCACGGGTATGAGCAACCCGATGAAAACATTTGCCGGTATCGAGCAGTTCTTGCTTAAGGCCAAACGTGAAGGGGATGGTTATCTTGTCAACGGTACGCTGCCCTGGGTCAGCAACCTCGGCGACGACCACTACTTCGGTGCTGTAGCCGCCTTGGAGACGAGCGCTAATGAGCCCGCTCATGAAATCATGTTCATCGTTCGCTGTGATGCTCCTGGTGTGGAACGACGCAACTGCCCGTCCTTCTCCGCAATGGAGGGAACGAACACATGGGCTGTGCGCTTGAGCGACTACCGGGTCGGCGCGACCAATCTGCTGGCTGACCCGGTCAGACCGTTCATCGGTCGCATCCGAGGAGCCTTCGTGCTGCTGCAGACCGCCATGGGTATCGGCGTGACGCAAGGCGCGATCGATTCCATGCGCAGGGTCGAGCCTCAACTCGGGCATGTGAACCAGTTCCTAGAAGACCGCCCCGACGAATTGCAGGCTGAGCTAGATGGCTTGGTGGCGCGCATCATGAATCTGGCGCGAACGCCATACGCCACCGACCAAGAGCATCTGATCAACGTACTCGATGCCCGGGCGCAAGCAGCCGAACTGGCCTTGCGTGCCGCGCAGTCAGCGCTACTCCACGCTGGTGCTCGCGGGTATCTTATGAGCTCTGATGTGCAGCGCCGGGTTCGGGAGTCTCACTTTGTGGCTATCGTCACGCCGGCGATCAAGCACCTGCGCAAAGAGATTGCGCGCTTGAGTCAACCGGTGCTGCCGGTGGCGGTGGCTGCATGAACACAGCGGCTTATCGGAAATGCATATGCCGCGCGTGTGGCCATGTGTATGACGAGGCGGCCGGCGACCCCGATGGGGGTTTGGCGCCCGGCACGAGATTTGAAGACATACCCGATGACTGGGCCTGCCCGCTGTGCGGTGTGACCAAAGCCGACTTCGAGCCCTACGAATCGCCGATCGCAGGTACAGGCGGTTCCTCGGCCATCGTTGCACCCTGGTATCGCGCGCTCGGCGCTGGCTCTGGTGCGGGTGTGGTCATCGTTGGCGGCGGGACAGCAGCGTGGGCCTTAGTTGAACAGATTCGGTCCATAGACTCGACCAAACCCATCACCATGGTCAGCGCCTGTAAAGCCGACCGATACGACAAGCCCCGCCTGTCGGTGGCCTTTAAACAAGGCGCCAGCGCAGCTTCGCTCCCTTTGGAAAGCGGGCCTGCTGCCGCGGCGCGCCTGGGCGTGCGGCTCATGGCTTGCGCTACGGCCGTTGGCTTAAGCATGGAATCCCGACGGTTGCGAACTACTCGAGGCACGGTTCGATTTGATGAACTGGTCCTGGCGCATGGGGCCTTGGCACAGACCTGCGATGGCTTGCCGCCGGAGCTCACCTGGCGAATCAATGATCTGCAGGCCTATACAGGGCTGCGTCAGGCTCTGGCTCGGGGTGGCCAAGCCGGTGGAAAAGCCCGCGTTGTGATTGTCGGCGCTGGTCTTGTGGGCTGCGAGCTGGCCAACGACCTGGCTCTGGCCGGGCATCCGGTTACCCTGCTGGAGCGGTCTCAGCGCCCATTACCCATGGCCACAGAGGAACAGTCTGCCGCACTGCTGAAAGCGTGGAAGCCTTTGGCCATCGAGTTTGTGGGCCATACGTCCGTGCAGTCGTGCTGCGCAATACAAAGTGGGGCCGCCAAGGACAGTTCGCCGTTGGCTGCAATGGAGCTGATTCTGGGCAGCGGTCGGAGGCTCCAAGCCGAGGTGGTGATCAGCGCTGTGGGCTTGAGCACGCCCAGTCGCTTGGCTCAGCAAGCTGGGCTTCAATGGAACAAAGGCATTGCTGTGGATCGCCGAACACTGGCTACCGGAGTGCCTTATGTCCACGCACTGGGCGACTGCGTCTCCATCGACGGCAAACCCCAGCGATTCATCGAGCCGATCCGCCGGCAGGCCCGTGTAGTGGCGGCGCGCCTATGCGGGCAGCCTTTGCCAGGGTATGACTCAGCATTGCCACCGATCAGGGTGAAAACCAGTTCGCTTCCGCTGACCTTGGCTGCGTGAAACAAAAGAGGCCGCCAGACGGCAGCCTATGTGTGCAGCGCTCACGCCAGGTCTCTTAATAGGTCTTGTAAGGCAAGAACTTGCCCGATAACACCACATTTACTCGATCACCCTTGGGATCGGGCTGCCGCTGAATATCCATGGAAAAATCGATCGCGCTCATGATGCCGTCGCCAAACTCTTCGTGGATCAGTTCCTTGATGGTGGTGCCGTACACATTGACGATCTCGTACCAGCGGTAGATCAGCGGATCGGTGGGTATCGGTGTGGGCAGCGATCCCTTGTAGGGAACCACCTGCAGCCACTTCTGCTCTTCAGCAGTCAGGCCAAAGACCTTGCCGACCACCTTGGCCTGCTCGGGCGTAGCGGTCATTTGCCCCAAGCACAGGGCTGTCGTCCACTCCTTGGACTCACCGACTTTTTTGGCCACGGTCTCCCACTTAATGCCTTTGGCCACCTTTACGGTGATGATCTTTTCGGTAACGTCGTTGCGGCCCACGGGTAGTAACTCCTGAGTTGAAAGATGATGAAGGGGGGACGGGAGAACTCAGGCCGAGCGCTTGAGTGTGGCCAGCCTGGCCGCTGGCTGCGCCCGCACCAGGTTGTCGTTGGCAGGCTCAACCTCTTCGACGTCGAGACCCGCAGCGCGCCGGGCTGCGTCGGCCGGGCGAACCTGCGGTGGATGCGCCGGGGCGCGGCCTCCAGACAGCTCTTTGGATCGGCTTACCAGGAAGTCCACCAAGTGGTTACGAAGTTCGTAGAAGCCCGGAGTGTGGTGCAGCGATGCGCGCTGACGGTCACGCGGAAGGGTGTTGCGCACCACCTCAGCCACTCGGGCAACTGGGCCGTTGCTCATCAACAAGATCTTGTCGGCCAGCAAAATGGCTTCATCCACGTCGTGGGTGATCATGAACACCGTCTGGTGGGTGGCAGAGCAAATCTTAAGCAGTTCTTCCTGTATGGTGCCCCTTGTCAGCGCATCCAAAGCCCCGAAGGGCTCATCGAGTAGCAACATCTTGGGCTCGATGGCAAAGGCACGCGCAATGCCCACGCGCTGCTTCATGCCGCCGGACAGCTGTGAGGGTTTCATGTCGACAGCATGGGTCAAACCCACCATGCCGACATAGCGTTCGACCTGCTGTTTCACCTGAGCAGACGACCACTGCGGCCAGCGGCTCTTGACAGCAAAGGCTACGTTTTGGCGCACAGTCAACCACGGCATCAAGGCGTGGCTTTGAAACACCACGCCGCGCTCCAAGCTGGGGCCAAACACCTCGCGCTGGTCCATGATGACGGTGCCCGCGCTGGCCTGCTCGAGGCCGGCCAGCACATTCAAAATGGTCGTCTTTCCACAGCCACTATGGCCGATGATGCAGGCAAATTCCCCGCGCGCAATATCGAAATTAACTTCATCGAACACCGGTTCACTGGCGCCTGGGAAGGTCTTGGCCAAGCTCTGAACCTGCAGGAAAAGCTGATCGCGTTCAGTCGACATAGGTAACCGCCTTCTGAGCTTGGGCGAACAACGCATCGAGCAGCATGCCGACCACACCAATCACTAGGATTGCAAAGATCACGTTGGTAAGGGCCAAGTTGTTCCACTCGTTCCACACAAAATAGCCTATGCCGGTGCCTCCCACCAGCATTTCTGCGGCCACAATCACCAGCCAGGCGATGCCCATGGAAATGCGCATGCCGGTCAGTATGGTTGGGGCGGCTGCCGGCAAAATGACTTGGAACGCCTTGCGCAACGGGCTGACTTCCAAGGTTTTGGCTACGTTGAGCCAGTCACGGCGAACTGAAGCCACCCCAAAGGCTGTGTTGATCAACATCGGCCATATCGAACAAATGAAGATCACAAAAATGCCCGAAATATTGGAGTCCTTGATGGTGTAAAGCGCCAGCGGCATCCAGGCCAATGGCGAGATGGGCTTGAGCACCTGGACGAACGGATCCAGTGCCCGGTACAGCAAGGGGCTCATGCCGATCACAAATCCCAAGGGTATGGCTACAGACGCCGCAATGGCAAAACCCAGGCCTACCCGTGCCAGCGAATGGACGAGTTGAATGCCGATGCCTTTATCGTTGGGCCCGTTATCGTAAAAGGGATCAGCCAAATTGGCCGCCACCGCTTCCCACAGCTGCGCCGGGGTGGGAAAGCCATCGGACTTCTTGGCTTGGCCCGTTGCCACCCCAGCAGGGTCTTTGCCCATGAGCTTGGCGTACTCGATTTGCTCAGGGGTGAGTTGAACGGCCGCTGTTGGAGCGGCCACATTGGCACGCGGTGCGGTGCCGGCGTGCCACAGGGCCAAGATGGTCAGCAGCATCAGTGCTGAGAGCATCGCTGCGCGTACCCGCAGGTGTGAAAGTGCTTTCATGACAGGATTGCCGGCTTGGCGGTAATGAGCAAGTGAGGCGGGGCCATAGGTCTCAGCCCGCTTTTGAAATGGCAAAGCTGCGAGCGTACTCAGCGGCTTTATTCGGGTCGAACTCTTTGCCCATGATCCGGAATTTGCGGTAGCCCGCCGAAGCAGGTATGAACGGCTGTCCCAAGTCCTTCATGTGGCGTGCGGCATCGGTCATCAAGAACACACGCTCGGCGATTTGCCTGTAATTGACATCGCCCTTGATGTAGCCCCAGCGCTGCAATTGGGTGAGCATCCACACCGCCATCGAATGCCATGGCACCGGGTCGAAATCGGCACGGTCGGGTACCTTTCGCACATTGCCCAGGCCATCAGCAAATGTGCCGGTGAGGACCTGGTTGAGCACCGCTTCGGGTTGGTTGAGGTACTGCGCTGGGGCGATGACCTTGGAGATGAGTTCCCGGTTCTTTGGGTCGCGCGCCATGGCTGCAGCCGTCAACACGGCGCGGTACAGGGCGGCGAAAGTGGCTGGATTTTGTTGAATGAACTCGGTGGGCACGCCGAAGGCGCAGCAGGGGTGGCCGTCCCAAATCTCCTTGGACAGGATGTGGATGAAGCCCACTTCGTCGAACACCGCCCGCTGGTTGAAGGGGTCCGGGCCCAGGAAGCCATCAATGTTGCCCGCGCGCAGGTTGGCCACCATCTCCGGCGGTGGTGTGACGCGGAGCTGCACATCGGTGTCGGGGTTGATGCCGTTCTCGGCCAGGTAATAGCGCAGCAGGAAGTTGTGGATGCTGTATTCGAAGGGAATTGCAAACTTGAAGCCCTTCCAGTTCTTTGGATCTCGATTACCCTTGTGTTTGTTGGCCAACACGATGGCCTGACCGTTGGTGTTTTGAATCGTGGCCACGTTCATCGGGGTTTGCGTGGACCCCAAGCCCAGCGAGATCGCCACTGGCATCGGTGCCAGCATATGTGAGACGTCGTACTCCTTGTTGAGCACCTTGTCGCGGATCAGGGCCCAGCCGGCGGTCTTGTTAAGTTGAACATTGAGCCCTTCCCTGCGGTAGAAGCCCAGTGGATCGGCCATGATGAGCGGCGAAGCGCAGGTGATGGCGATAAAGCCGATCTTGAGGTCCTTTTTCTCCAGCGGGCGAGATTCCTGCGCCATGGCCTGCATGGCGCCCAGCGCTCCTGCGGGCAGCGCCGCCGCCACGGCCGCACGCACCGTGCCCGCGCCCAGCGCCTTGATCAAGCTGCGCCGAGTGGGCTCATGCGGAAAGATCGCCTTGACCAGCGAGGCCTCGATGAACTCCGCGGAAAAGCGCTCAAGGTCCTGTGAGGCCTGGGGGGCTGGCACCATAGCCGCCTGGTCTGTAGGGCCGGCACCGGTGATCAGCGAGCCGCTGGCCGCGGCCTCAGCCTGGTGTTCGGCCACCGTATGGTCCTTGCCGCATCCGCAACGGGTCAACAGGGCCACGTCGGGGTCGAAAGGGCGAAAGTAACGACCTTTATCCTCTAGGCTCATGAACGCTCCTCAGATGATTTACACGGCGAAAGAATTGAAGATTGTTGCAAAACCTGGGCCATCGCATGCAGCGTGCTTCCAAGTGCCAAGAGCGCGGTTTTCCCGTGGCTCGCACACTGGCGCACCACTCTGGTGCTAATTTGCCGCACCCGGATGAACCAAGTTTGTTCATGACAAGCCTTGGCACGCCATCTTGGTGCGTGGCGGCCCGCGAAAGGGGCCCAGGGGTTTCTCACGCCGGCCCAGATAGTCTAAGGGCAGCGCGCCGCCAGACTTCACTTCGCCCAGCGAAAAGCTGGTCTGCAGGTCCTTGACATGGGGCTGGTTGAGCAAGACCTTGCGCGCCAGGCGAGAAAAGGCCTCAAGGTCGGGGCGGACCACCTGCAGCTCAAAGGTCCCCGTTCGGCTGATGGAGTGGCACGAAACCACTTCGGGCAACGCGCAGACCGCGTCTTCCAACAGCCGTGTGATGTTGGCGGCATTGCGCTCGGCGGCCAACCGCACAAAGGCCAAGACACCCAGGCCGATGCGGTGGCGATCAATCTCAGCCCAACAGCTCAGGATGTAGCCCGATTCTTCCAAAGCCCGAACCCGCCGCCAGCACGGTGCGGCTAAGAGCCCAACCCGAGCAGCCAACTCGGCATTCGTGAGGCGACCGTCGCGCTGACATTCGTCCAAGATGGCCACATCAAACCTGTCGAGCATTTTGGAAAACCCTAGTTTGAGCAATTTCCTTTCTAGGGATAAAGCCACAAGGGCATGATTCGCAATTATTTCTCCCACGCTCGGTCCTAGACCCAGGCCAGATTCAGGAGTACTGCCCATGAATGCCCCACTGCCCGCCGATGTGCTGCGCGCCCTGCAGACGGTGAGCCTGGACGACAAGTACACCCTTGCAGAAGGCAGGGCGTTTATGAGCGGCGTGCAAGCGCTGGTGCGCCTGCCCATGCTGCAACGGCATCGAGATGCCTTGGCGGGCCTGAACACGGCAGGGTTTGTCAGCGGCTACCGAGGAAGTCCTCTAGGGGGATACGACCAGGCCCTGTGGCAGGCACAGAAGCATCTGGCCGCGCAAAACGTGGTGTTTCAACCCGGGGTGAACGAAGAGCTGGCGGCCACCGCCCTTTGGGGCACCCAGCAACTGGATCTGTACCCTGGGTCAAAGAAGCACGACGGCGTTTTCGGCATTTGGTATGGAAAAGGGCCCGGCGTAGACCGTTGCGCCGATGTGTTCAAGCACGCCAATATGGCTGGAACAGCCCGACATGGGGGCGTTATCGCCGTGGCCGGCGACGATCATGTGGCCAAGAGCAGCACGGCAGCCCACCAAAGCGACCACATTTTCAAGGCCTGCGGAGTGCCAGTGTTCTTTCCCAGCTCCGTTCAGGACATTCTGGACATGGGCCTACATGCCTTTGCCATGAGCCGCTTTTCCGGCGTGTGGGCCGGCATGAAGACCATTCAAGAGGTGGTCGAGTCGTCCTCGAGCATCGACGTCAGCCCAGACCGGGTGAAGATCGTGTTGCCCGAGGACTTCCCCATGCCCGCGGGCGGCGTGCACATCCGCTGGCCCGACGCCGCGCTGGAGCAGGAACAACGCTTGTTCAGCTACAAGTGGTATGCGGCACTGGCCTATGTGCGCGCCAATGCGCTCAACCACAACGTGGTATCCACATCGCGCGACACCTACGGTCTGATTGCCAGCGGCAAGGCCTACAACGACCTGCGGCAGGCCCTGTTGGACCTGGGCCTAGACGATCCCACCTGCGCCCGCTTGGGCATCCGGGTGCACAAGGTAAACGTTGTGTGGCCTCTGGAAGCCCATATCACCCGCGAATTTGCGCAGGGCCTACAGGAAATCCTGGTGGTGGAGGAAAAGCGCCAAATCATCGAATACCAGCTGAAAGAAGAGCTCTACAACTGGCGCGCCGATGTGCGCCCCGACGTGCTGGGCAAGTTCGATGAACCTGAAGGCGACCACACCGGTGGTGAGTGGAGCCAGCCTAACCCCAGCGGCAACTGGCTGCTGCGGGCCAACGCCGACCTCACGCCCGCGTTGATTGCCACAGCGGTGGCCAAGCGCCTCAAAAAGCGAGGGCTCGCGCCAGAGGGCAGCGACCTTGCTGCGCGCATGGACCAGAGGCTTCGGGTCATTGAGGCCAAAGAACGGGAAATGGCCGCCATCGACCTCAAGACCACCGGCGAACGCCAGCCGTGGTTTTGCAGCGGCTGCCCCCACAACACCAGCACCCGGGTCCCCGAGGGCTCGCGCGCGATGGCGGGCATCGGCTGCCACTTCATGTCCATTTGGATGGACCGCAGCACCTCGACCTACAGCCAAATGGGCGGAGAGGGGGTGGCCTGGGTGGGCCAAGCGCCCTTCAGCACAGACGCCCACGTCTTTGCCAATCTGGGCGATGGCACCTACTTCCACAGCGGCCTCTTGGCCATCCGCCAGAGCATCGCCGCCGGGGTGAACATAACCTACAAGCTGCTCTACAACGATGCAGTAGCCATGACCGGTGGGCAGCCAGTGGGCGAGCGCCTGGACGGCCAAGACGGGCTTTCGGCATCGGGCCACAGCGTGCTGCAGATTCAAAAGAGCCTGATCAGCGAAGGCGTACGGCAACTGGTGATCGTCACCGACGAGCCGCAGAAATACCACAGCATTGTCTTGGAGCCTGGTGTGACGGTTCACCACCGAGACGAGCTCGATCGCATCCAACGCCAGTTCCGCGAAATCAAGGGCTGCACCGCCATCATCTACGACCAGACCTGCGCCACCGAAAAGCGCCGCCGCCGCAAGCGCGGAACGATGGTGGACCCAGCCAAGCGGGTGGTGATCAATGAACTGGTGTGCGAAGGTTGCGGCGACTGCAGCGCGCAAAGTAACTGCCTGTCAGTTGAGCCGGTGCAAACCGATTTCGGCCGCAAGCGCCGCATCAACCAGAACAGCTGCAACAAGGACATCAGCTGCGTCAACGGCTTCTGCCCCAGCTTTGTGACCGTCGAGGGCGGTCAGTTGCGCAAGCCCAAGAAAGACGACCGCCGCGTCGACCCCAGCACCTTGGGCCCCCTGCCCGAGCCGGTGGTGCCCGTGGCAGACCGCGCCTGGGGCATTGTGGTGGGTGGCGTTGGGGGCACAGGCGTCATCACCATCGGCCAACTGTTGGGCATGGCCGCCCACCTCGAAGGCCAGGGCGTGGTCACGCAAGACTCCGCTGGACTGGCGCAAAAGGGCGGTGCCACCTGGAGCCATGTGCAGATTGCGCGGCGCGCTCAAGACTTGCACACGACCAAGGTCGACACCGCCAAAGCCGACCTCGTAATCGGTTGCGACAGCATTGTGGCCGCGCACAAGGCCACACTGGCTGTGATGCATGAAGGCCGCACCTACGTGGCCCTGAACACCCACGGCACGCCTACGGCTTCATTTCTGAAGAACCCGAACTGGCAATTTCCGGAAAATGGCTGCGAGGCTGCCATCGCCCGCGCCGTGGGCCGTTCAGCCCTGGGCTTATTCGATGCCGAAGAGGTGGCCACACAGCTGCTGGGTGACAGCCTCTACACCAACCCACTGATGCTGGGCTACGCCTGGCAGATGGGCCGTGTGCCCTTATCGCGACAAGCACTGCTGCGCGCCATGGAGCTCAACGGCGTGCAGGTGGATAAAAATCAAGCTGCTTTTGAATGGGGCCGCCGCTGTGCCCATCAGCTCGATGAAGTGCGTGGGCTCTACCAGGCGCGCCAGGTGATTCAGGTGCTGCGCCAGCCCACAGTCGACGAGGTGATGCGCCAGCGTGAGGCCTTCCTCACCGACTATCAGGATGCCCGCTACGCACAGACCTACCGGCGGTTTGTGCAGCAGGTTCAGGCTGCCGAAGTACCACTTGGCAGCACCCGGTTGACCATGGCCGTGGCGCATAACTTGTTCAAGCTCATGGCTTACAAGGACGAATATGAAGTGGCTCGGCTGCACACCGATGCGCGCTTTTCCGCCCGAATTGAGCAGATGTTTGAAGGCGAGTACCGGCTGGTGCACCACCTGGCGCCCCCGGGCTTGTCACGCACCAACGAGCGAGGCGAGCCGATCAAACGCGCCTTTGGGCCGTGGGTTCGCGGCGCATTTGGTCTGCTGGCGCGGCTCAAGGGTGTGCGTGGGACCGTCTTGGACGTCTTTGGCCACACCCAGGAACGCCGCACCGAGCGCGCGCTGATTCGGGAGTACCGCAGCACGGTGGAGGAACTGTTGCAGCAATTGAGCGCCCCACGCTTGGCCCAGGCCGTGGAGATTGCCCAGCTGCCGCAGGACATCCGGGGTTTTGGTCATGTCAAGGCCGCGCACCTGGATCGCGTGCGCCCGCGTTGGAACGCCCTGTTGGCGCAGTGGCGCAGCAGCAGCGTTCAAGCCGGCTGAACGCACGCCCCAAGCGTTGAGAAGTCCGAGCCCGCGCCCTGGGGCACACTGCAGGCCATGCCTTACACCCGCACCGCTGTTGCGCTCCACTGGCTGTTGGCTGCTGCCATCGTGGGAAGTTTTTGCGTGGGCCTTTACATGACCAGCCTGCCGTTTTCGCCGCAACGCCTCAAGCTGTACAACTGGCACAAGTGGGCCGGCGTGTTGATCCTGGCCGCTTCGGCGCTGCGCCTGCTGTGGCGCCTGCTGCACCCACCGCCTGAAGACATGCCCATGCCCTTGTGGCAAGCGCGCGCAGCGCATGTGACCCACCTGCTGCTGTACCTGCTGTTCTTCGCAGTGCCGCTGGTAGGCTGGGCCTACAGTTCGGCCGCGGGCTTTCCCATCGTGTTGTTCGGCGTACTGCCGCTGCCCGATTTCGTGGGCAAAAACGCTGCGCTGGCCGAGTTTCTCAAGCCCTGGCATGGTCGCTTGGCTTGGATGCTGGCTGCCCTTGTGGGCCTGCATGTTCTGGGTGCGCTCAAGCACCATGTTGTCGACCGTGATGGCTTGCTCATGCGCATGGCCTGGAGACGAAGCCCATGACCCGTCCAGGACCCGTTCGGACCTGTGTTTTGTCGGCAGCCGCCCTGTTTGGCCTGTTGACCCTGTCGATGCCGCCTGCCCTCGCCCAGCAGGTCATCCCAACGGGCAGCGAGATCGCCTTCACCAGCCGCCAAATGGGCGTGCCGGTCGATGGCCAGTTCCGCAGGTGGAGCGCGCTTGTGCAGTTCGACCTGAAAAAGCCCGAGGTGGGCAAGGTGGCCTTCACCATCGACATGGGTAGCGCCACCCTGGGCGCCGCCGACACCGATGCCGAGGTGGCGAAGTCCGATTGGTTCAATACCAGCAAATTCCCGCAGGCGCAGTTCCAAAGCAGCGCCATCAAAGCCACAGGCAAGGGCCGCTACGAGGTTAGCGGTGCGCTGACCATCAAGGGCGCCACCCAGCCAGTCATGGTGCCGGTCACACTGTCTCAGACGGGCAGCGGAACTGGCCTGCGCACCACGGCTGCCGGCACCTTCACCATCAAGCGCCTGGCCTTCAAGATCGGCGAAGGCCCGTGGGGCGACACCTCGATGGTGGCCGATGAGGTGCAGGTGAAGTTCAATATTCAACTCAGCGGCCTGGCGCCGCTGTGATGCCCGCAGCCCACCTTCCCGCAGCACCCCCAAGAGCCACAGCCTCAGCAAGCACCTGAGCAACCCACCCAAAGGATGTACTCATGAAGAAATTCCTCCTGCTCGCAGCCACCCTGGCAGCCACTGGCGCAGCCCACGCTCAGAGCGCCAGCTACACCATTGACCCCACCCACACCTTCGTCACCTTTGAGGTCACCCACTTCGGCACCAGCACCAACCGCGGACGCTTTGACAGGAAGAGCGGCTCCATCAGCTTTGACCGGGCTGCGCGGGCGGGCAAGGTCGACATCAGCATCGAGACTGCATCGGTCAACACCGGCACAGCCCCCTTCGACAAGCATCTGCAGAGCAAGGACTTTTTCGACAGCGAAGCCCATCCCACGGTGCGCTTTGTGGGTGAGCAATTCAGCTTCGATGGCGACAGGGTCAGCGAAGTCGCTGGCACCCTGACCCTGCTGAGCAAGACACAGCCAGTCACGCTCAAGGCGGTGCGCTTCAACTGCTTTAACCATCCCCGCCTCAAGCGCGAAGTCTGTGGCGGCGACTTTGAGACCACCATCCAGCGCAGCCAATGGGGCATGGGCTATGGGATCCCGGCGATTCCGGATGCGGTGAAGCTGGTGATTCAGGTAGAGGCCGTTCGCCAGTAGGCGAGCAGCGTCTGGGGGCGCTTGCACCGGGCCGCGCAGGCCCGGCCTTCAATCCCCTTGCCCACTGGACGGGATACGGGAAATCCCGCAGAACGGCTGGCACGAGTCCTCGGCATGATTCGCCGAGGACACGAGCACGTAGTGGCCCCTATTTGTTGCGCGCCCGAAGGCTGACGCTTATCCCGTTACCAACCCCGCAGGAGACTCCTGATGACCGAAAAGACGACAAAAACCCGCCAGCCGGCAGAGCGTCGCCGCTTCCTGGCCAAGGCTGCTACCGGCACCGTGGCCGCCGGCGCGCTGGCCGCGCCGATGGTGTCCAACGCCCAGACCGTCAGCTTGCGGTTTCAAAGCACCTGGCCGGCCAAGGACATCTTCCACGAGTACGCCAACGACTTCGCCAAGAAGATCAACGATATGGCCGGCAACCGGCTGCGCATCGAAGTGCTGCCCGCTGGCTCGGTCGTGCCGGCCTTCCAGTTGCTTGAAGGCGTGGCCAAGGGCACGCTGGACGGCGGCCATGGCGTGGTGGCCTACCACTACGGCAAGAACTCGGCGCTGGCCCTTTGGGGTTCGGGCCCGGGCTTCGGCATGGACCCCAACATGCTGCTTTCCTGGCACTACTACGGTGGCGGAAAGGCGTTGTTGGACGAGATCTACAAGACTATGAATCTGGAAGTCGTGTCCTTCCTGTACGGCCCGATGCCCACCCAGCCTTTCGGCTGGTTCAAGAAACCCATCGCCAAGGCCGACGACTTAAAGGGCACCAAGTTCCGCACGGTCGGCCTGGCGGTGGACATGTACACCGACATGGGCGCAGCCGTGAACCCGCTGCCCGGCGGCGAAATCGTTCCGGCACTGGACCGCGGCCTGATCGATGGCGCTGAGTTCAACAATGCCACCTCCGACCGTCTGTTGGGCTTCCCCGACGTGGTCAAGAACTGCATGCTTCAGAGCTTCCACCAGAGTACCGAGCAATTCGAGATCCTGTTCAACAAGGGCAAGTACGACGGCCTGGCCCCCGAGCTGAAGTCGATCATCGACTACGCGGTGCAAGCCGCCAGCGCCGACATGTCCTGGAAAGCCATCCAGCGCAACTCGCAGGACTACATCGAACTCAAGAAGCAAGGCGTGAAGTTCTACAAGACCCCGGACGCCGTGCTGCGCGCGCAGCTGGCCTCTTGGGACAAGATCATGGAAAAGAAGGGTGGCGAAAACGCCGCGTTCAAGAAGATCTTGGACAGCCAGCGAGCCTTCGCTGAGCGCGCTGGCGCCTGGCAGAACGACTACCTGGTCGATTTCAAGATGGCCTGGAACCACTACTTCCGCCGCCGCGGTTGATCCAATAGCTCGACCGAAAAGAGGCCACCGGGAGCGCCGGTGGCCTTTTTGCATAGTGGATGCGTCCCCAGCGTCTGTCCGCCTTGTCGTTTTGCGGGCTTATCTCTGTTCTGCCCCGCGGCCCGACGATCTCCTGAATTCATGAAAAACCTACTGCTGGCGGTGGACAGAGTGTCCACTTGGCTCGGGCAATTCTTCGCCTGGGCCATCATTGTCCTGACCTTTCTGATTACCTACGAGGTCTTCAGCCGCTATGTGCTGAATGCGCCCCACGACTGGAGCCTGAACGCCCAGATCATGCTGTACGGCACGCTGTTCATGATGGCAGGTGCCTACACGCTGAGCAAGAACGGCCACGTTCGCGGAGACGTGCTCTACGGCTTCTTTGAGCCGCGCACCCAGGCCACGATTGATCTTGTGCTCTACATCATCTTCTTCCTGCCCGGTGTGGTGGCCCTGACCTATGCCGGCTGGACCTATGCGAACGAGGCCCTGGCCATCCGCGAGAAGACCTTCTCGGCCACACCGCTGCCCCTATACCCCTTCAAGTTCGTGATCCCGATTTCGGGTTTCATGCTGCTGCTGCAGGGCTTTGTGGAGATCGTTCGATGCATCCAGTGTCTGCAAGATGGCCAGTGGCCGTCGCGCGAGCAAGACGTGGAAGAGGTGGACATCGAAAAACTCAAGCAGATGGTGTCGGTCAAGGACGAAGACATCATTGCCTTGGACCACTATGTGGCGCCCCAGGAATCGAAGGCGGGGGCCCACAAATGAAAATAAAAAAGGAACTCTGGTTTGGCCTGACCATCATGGGCCTGATCACCGCGGGTACTGCGGTGATGTTGATTTCAGCTGACAAGATCAGCAATGGACACCTGGGCCTGATGATGCTGGCCCTGGTGGTGGTGGCCATCATGATGGGCTTCCCCACTGCCTTCACCCTGATGGGCATGGGCATGATCTTCACATGGCTGGCCTACGAGGAGAACACGACCAAGACGTTGGACCTCATGGTGCAGTCGGCCTTCAAGGTGATGAGCAACGATGTGCTCATTTCCATCCCGCTGTTCGTCTTCATGGGCTATCTTGTGGAGCGGGCCAACCTCATTGAGAAGCTGTTCCGCTCACTGCATCTATCCTTGGCCCGGGTGCCGGGCTCACTCGCGGTGGCCACGCTCTTCACCTGTGCGGTGTTCGCCACCGCTACCGGTATCGTAGGCGCGGTGGTAACGCTCATGGGCTTGTTGGCCTTGCCGCAAATGCTCAAGGGCGGCTACGACGTGCGTTTGTCAGCCGGTGCCATCACGGCAGGTGGCTGCTTAGGCATTCTGATTCCGCCGTCGGTGCTGCTGATCGTCTACGGGGCCACTGCCGGCGTGTCGGTGGTGCAGCTGTATGCCGGCGCGTTTTTCCCCGGCATCATGTTGGCGGGCCTGTATATCCTGTATGTGATCATCGTGGCCAAGCTCAAGCCGGAGCTGGCACCGCCCTTGTCTGAGCAGGCCCGCTTCGTCCCGCTGCCGGTCTTCACCCAGCAGATCTCCGATGCAGTGTCCAACCGCGCGCTGCCCGCACTGCTGAAGTCACTCAAGGGCGCACGCAATTCGAATGTGCCTGCGGGCTACATCCTCAAGGAACTGTTCATCATCCTCCTGCCGGCCATCGTGTTCGCCTTGGTGGCCCTCATGTCTTGGCGCGTGGCCACGGCGCCGCTTGAAGTGGACGATATGCCCGCTGCGATGGAGTCAAGTGGCGGCATGATGAGCCTGGAGTCCCCCTCGGCTTCGAGTGGCGGGCTGGCTGAACCCCCGGGTGCCAGCGGCGTGCAGGAGCCCCCTGGCGCAGGCGGCTTGGCCGAACCGCCGGCCGCTCGTAGCGGGCTGCAAGAGCCCCTGTCGAGTGCGGGTGGCTTGCAGGAACCCCCAGATGCCTCGGGCGGTGGTCTTCAAGAGCCCCCCGGCGCGCGGGGTGCAGTGCAAGACCCCGGCGCAGGTGGCGTGCAAGAACCTCCGGGTGCAGCCCCGGTGGGGTCATCAGCCGGCAGCCCAAGCGGTGGAGGGGCAGCGGCGCAGATACCTGAGCCCGACCGCCGCCCGGCCAGCACAAACTTCTGGGTTGGCTTGGCCGTCGGCGTGGTGGCCTTGATGGCGTTCTACGGCATCATGAGCTTCCAGCGATTGGAAGTGTTCAAGATGCTGCTGTCGAGCTTCTTTCCGCTGGTGGTGTTGATCATGTCGGTGTTGGGCTCGATTGTGTTCGGCTTGGCCACACCCACGGAGGCGGCAGCCGTTGGCGCATTCGGTGGCTTCGTGCTGGCAGCAGCGTACAAGCAGCTCACCATGTCAGTGGTCAAGGAATCGGTGTTTCTCACAGCCAAGACCAGCGCGATGGTGTGTTGGCTGTTCGTGGGTAGCGCGATCTTCTCGGCGGCCTTCGCCCTGCTGGGCGGACAGGAACTGGTGGAAAAGTGGGTTCTGTCGATGAACCTGTCCAAGACTGAGTTCCTGATCCTCAGCCAGGTGATCATCTTCATCTTGGGCTGGCCCTTGGAGTGGACCGAGATCATCGTGATCTTCATGCCCATCTTCATCCCGCTGCTGGATGACTTTGGTGTGGACCCACTGTTCTTCGGCCTGTTGGTCGCGCTAAACCTGCAGACTGCCTTCTTGTCGCCGCCGGTGGCCATGGCCGCGTTTTACCTCAAGGGGGTGAGCCCGCCGCATGTGACGTTGAACCAGATCTTTGCCGGCATGCTCCCTTTCATGGGAATACAGGTTGTGGCGATTGTGCTGTTGTACAGCTTCCCCGAGATCGGGATGTGGCTGCCGCAGGTGCTCTACCGGTGACGGCTGACAGCGCAACTGAGGTCCTTCGGCAAATGGACCTCGGCGCGCAAACCTCCACGGCTCAGGTGACGAGACTGTTGGAGGCCGTGCAGGTGTTGGAGCCCCAGGTGCAGGCTTGGGCACACCTAGATCCCGCCGCAGCCCTGGCGCAGGCGCGGGCCTGCGATGCACGGCGCCAAGCGGGTGAACACGCGCCCTTGCTGGGCTTAGCGGTGGGCCTGAAGGACATCATCGACACCGCCGACATGCCCACGGAAAACGGGACGGTGCTCCATGCGGGGCGCCGCCCTTTGCGGGATGCGGCCCTCGTCAAGCGGCTCAAGCAGGCCGGAGCGGTTATCCTGGGCAAGACGGTCACCACCGAGTTGGCCACCTATGCACCCGGCAAGACGCGCAATCCGCACCGCCTGACCCATACCCCGGGCGGCTCGTCCAGCGGCTCAGCTGCAGCTGTGGCCTGCGGCATGGTGCCCCTGGCCATCGGCTCACAGACCAATGGATCCACCATCCGGCCCGGCGCCTTTTGCGGCGTGGTCAGCTTCAAGCCCACACGCTCCAGCATAGACCGCGCGGGCATGTTGGTGCAGTCGCCCAGCTTCGATACCGTGGGGATGTTCGCACGCCAAGTCTCCGATGTGGCGCTGCTGTGGCGGGTCTTGTCAGGCCCCGCGCCGCCTGCCCAAGACACAGCCCATGAAGCTGCGGCAGCAGCCAGCGCGGCCACAGCACCACGCCTGGTTTGGATGCCTGGGCCGTTGCGCAAACGATTGGAGCCAGGCGTCGAGGCCTTGCTGTGGAGCCGCGCCCGCGTGTGGGGCGCAACAGACAGCGCGGCCGACCTCCCCTGCGGCATGCAGGCCGTGGTGGACCTGCACCGCTTGATCATGGAGGCCGAGATTGCACGGCACTTCGCTCATGAGTACGCCACCGGTGCTGCTCAGTTGTCTGCTTCGCTGAGAGGTCAGATTGAGCGTGGCCGCCGAACCTCCGATGCCGAACTGATCGCCGCCCACTGCGACCTGGGCTCAATGCAGTCAGCGATGGATGCCTGGATGCAGACTGAAGCGATCGATGCCTGGGTGACCGCCAGCGCGCCCGGCCCGGCCCCCTTGGGCTTGCAGGCCACGGGCGACCCTATCTTCTGCACCGCGGCAACTGCCCTGGACCTGCCGGCTTTGCAGATCCCGGGCCTGATCGCCCCCAACGGCCTACCCTTAGGGATTCAGGTGGTGGGCCGTCGAGGCTGCGATGCCCAGCTTCTGGCCGTTGCACTGCGGTGGCTTCACCCTTGAAAGCTTAAAACCGTGCCCATCGCCCCGCTCTGTACCCCTGCCCCGAAATGGTTGAGCCGGTGCGCCGCGTGGGCAAGCCCGCGGGTGTCGGGGGCAGGAGCGGCCGCACTGCTTTGGGCCTGTATGGGTCTTGCCGTACCCGGGCCGTCCCGCGCGCAGGCTGCGCAGGCCGCGCTGCTCATGGGTGCAACATCAGCAGGCGCCGCATCAAGCGCCACCGCCGAGGGTCGTCAGTCGGCCGTGTGGCGCACCGCTGAGCAACAGCAAGCGGCCTTTCTCAGCACCTTGAAGTCCTTGGTGGAGATCGAATCCGGCAGCCGTGACTTGGAAGGCCTGCGTACCATGGCAGATGAGGTGGCGTCGCGGCTCAAAGCCCTGGGGATGGATGTCAAAACTATCCCCACCAAGGCACCGGACTTTCATCCCATGCTCAAGGGCGCTGAGCTGGGCCCCATGGTGTATGGGCGCAAGCTGGGCAAGGGCTCCAACAAGGTTCTCCTGATTGCCCACATGGACACGGTCTACCCGCGGGGAATGGGCGCCAAACAGCCGTTCCGCATTGAGGGCGACAAGGCCTATGGACTGGGCATCGCTGACGACAAGGCCGGCGTGGCCCTCATCCTGCACACCGTCGATCTCTTGGCCCGCTTGGGCCATGATGATTTTGCGGAGTTGGGGGTGCTCATCAACGGCGATGAGGAGCTGGGCTCACCGGGCTCTGGGCCGATGCTGACTGAGCTGGGCAGCCAATACGATGCGGTGCTGTCCTTTGAGGGTGGGGGTGGCCGAGCCGACATGGTGCGCCTGGCCACCAGCAGCATTGCCATTGCCGAACTTAAGGTGACGGGCCGCGCATCACACGCCGGCGGTAACCCGGAGGGTGGTCGAAACGCGATCTATGAGTTGGCGTACCAGATCATGAAGACGCGTCACTTTGGGGACAAAGACAAGGGCCTCAAGATCAACTGGACGGTGATCGAGGGTGGTGGGGTGCGCAACGTGATTCCAGCCCATGCATCTGCAATCGCCGACATCCGCTCGCTGACCAATGCCGACCTGGCCATCATGGAGCAGGCCCTGCGCGAGGCGATCAAGGACAAGCTGATCCCGGACACACAAATCGAGCTCACGTTTTTTCGCAGCCGCCCGGCCTTCGTGCCCAATGCAGCCTCGGTGGTATTGGCCCGCCATGCACAAGCACTGTTCAGGGCAATAGGGTTGCCACTGGAGATCCGCGACCGCGCCTCCGGTGGCGGCACTGATGCAGCCTATGCCGCTTTGCGCGCCAGGGGAGGCGTGCTGGAAAGCTTTGGGCTACGCGGTTTTGGGGCCCATAGCAATGACAATGAATACGTGATGATCGACTCGATCATTCCCCGCCTGTACCTGGCCACCCGCATGGTGATGGACGTGGGCGCCGGAAAGGTGCGCTGGTAGCCCATCGATGTCCTACTTTCACACAGGAGTTCGTACTATCGTCAGCGCAGAGGTGTTTTACGGTCCTGTTCCGGATGGGAAGGCGTAGGAGCCAACTGTCGAGAAAATTTCTGCTGACGACCCTACGTGCCCAACGCGTGAGGCGCAGACTGCACCCTTGTCAAGACTTGAACCACGCCCGCTTGAAGGAAGGCGACCTATATACCCAGAAATTGTTCGAGCGTCTGGGGCTTGGCCAAGAGTGCGGCGCTGCTGCCTTCGAACACCACCTCACCCTTGACGAGGACGACGTTGCGGTCGGTGATCTGGGTGACGTGGCGCCAGTTCTTATCGACAATGATGCTGCTGATGCCACTCTGACGGATCAGACCGCAGATGCGCCAGATCTCGCGTGCGATCAGCGGCGCCAAGCCTTCGGTGGCTTCATCGAGGATCAGGACATCTGGATTGGTCATCAGCGCACGACCGATGGTGAGCATCTGCTGCTCGCCGCCTGAGAGCTGCTGTCCACCATTGCCCAGGCGCTCTTTGAGGCGCGGAAAGGTTTCCAGCACACGCTCATAGGTCCAATCGCGACGGCCCTGAGTTCCGGCCCGCGCGGCCATGATCAGGTTCTCTTTCACGGACAGATTGCCAAAGATACCTCGGCCTTCGGGCACATAGGCGATGCCCTGTTGAGCGACCCGATACGGTGCAGCACCCGTCATGGCTTGGCCCTTGATGCGAACTTCGCCATCGCGGGGCTTGACCAAGCCAATGAGGCTCTTGAGCAGCGTGCTCTTGCCCATGCCATTGCGGCCCATCAAGCCTATCGTTTCGCCCCGGCAGACCTGGAAATCAACGCCGCGCAGAATATGGCTGGACCCGTAAAAGGTTTGCAGGCTACGGGCCTCGATGAGCCGTTCCGCCTGAGTACCCGAGGCTGAGTTGGCCGTCATATCAGTGCTCCTCACCCAGATATGCTGACTGCACGCCCGCATCGTTGCGGATGGCCTCGGGCATGCCGCTTGCGATCACCTGGCCGTTGACCATCACGGTGAGGTGATCGGCCAGGGCGAACACAGCGTCCATGTCGTGCTCAACCAGCATGATGGCGTGCTCAGCCTTCAAACGCAGCAGCAACTCGACCATGCGCTCAGCCTCGGCCACGCCCATGCCAGCCAAAGGCTCATCAAGCAGCAAGACCTGCGGCTGGGTGGCCAGTGTCATGGCGATCTCCAACTGGCGTTGCTCACCGTGCGAACATATGCCGGCCACCACCGATCGCCGGACCTGTAGGCCAGCCAACTCCAGCGCACGCTCGCAGCGTGCTTGCACCTGAACATGTCTGGTCGCTGCATCCACCCAGTGCAGGGGATTCCAGGGGCGGTGCAATTGACGCGACTGCGAGGCCAAACGCACGTTTTCTTCAACCGTCAAGGGCAGAAAGATGTTGGTCTTCTGGTAGCTGCGTCCCAAGCCACGCCGTGAAATCTCGTGTGGCGCGTGGCCGGTGATGTCTTGCCCGCCCAGGGTCACCGTGCCGCTGGTGGGCGGCAGGTCGCCGGACAGAAGGTTCGCCAAGGTGCTCTTGCCCGCACCGTTAGGGCCGATCACCGCGTGGATACGGCCACGCCACAAGTCCAGGGACACGTCCTCGGCGGCGACCAGCCCACCAAAACGCTTGGTCAAGCCGCGGGCAGACAGCAGGACTTCGCCGGTGCTCATGCGCTTTCCCCCCTGCCGGTGCGCAAACGCTCCAAGATGGCGCCCACCAGGCCCAAGACGCCGCGCGGGGCAAGCACCACCACCGCTACGATGAACAAGCCCATCCACAACTGCCAGTGGTCACTCAAGCGCACGGTACCCACCTGAGGCAGATCTTTCACCCAGTGCAACACGCCCTCAAAGACGAAGGCGCCGATGGCCGCACCCGCAAAGTTGCCCATGCCACCCAGGATCACCATCATGATGGCGTGGGCGCTCATGTGAAAGCCCATCAATTCGGGATTCACAAAGCCGTTGAGTGCGCCCCACAAGTAGCCCGCTAAACCCGCCAGGACACCGGCCAACGTAAAGGCGCTGAGCTTGTAGCCAAAGGTGGAATAGCCCACTGCCTTCATGCGGTGCTCATTGATTCGAATGCCCACTAAAGCGCGCCCGAAAGAGCTCCACAACAGGCGCCGCAGGAAGGCATACACCAACACAATCGACGCCAGGCACACATAGAACAAGGTGACCTTGTTCTCCAGGTCAACGAATCCGCTGCCCGGACGGATGTTCACATAGATGCCGTCGCTGCCGCCCAGAACCTTATTGTCGAAGAACAGATAGAACAGCATCTGCGCGAAAGCCATGGTGACCATGATGAAGTAAATGCCGTGGGTGCGCACCGCGAAGAAGCCGATGATCAAGGCCGCTGCGCCCGACAGTGCCATAGCTGCGGGCAGGGTCCACCACAAGGCTGCCGGGTCGTTGACGGGCGACAGGAACGCCAGAGCGTAGCCGGCCAACCCGAAGTAGGCCGCGTGGCCCAATGAGACCAGACCGGTGACGCCCTGCAGCAAGTCCAAACTCATGGCGAAGATGGCCAGGATCATCATGCGCGACAGACTTTGCAGGGCATAGTCGCTGCCCACGAGCGGGAACAGAGCCAAACCAACGATGGCCGTGGCCAAAAGGAACTGAACACTGCGCGGCAGGACTTCGAGATGGGAATTGGCTGCGCTCATGGCTTCATGTCACTGCTTGAACAGCCCTTCGGGCCGCCACAACAACACCGCAGCCATCAGCACATAGACCAACATGCCCGCCACCTGGGGCAGCAGCACCTTACCGAAGGTGTCCACCAGACCCACCAACAAAGCGGCGATCAGCGCGCCGCGAACCGAACCGATGCCACCGATCACCACGACCACGAAGCACATGATCAGCACCGGACTGCCCATATTGGGATAGACGCTGGACACGGGCGAGGCCACCATGCCGGCCACCACCGCCAAGCCCACGCCCAGCCCGAACACCAGCGCATGAATCAACTCAATGTTGACACCCAGCGATTCGGTCATGTCACGGTTGAAGGCACCGGCGCGGATCTTCATGCCCAATCGCGTTTTGGAAATCAACAGGTACAGCGCCAGGGCCAGGCCAATACACACCGCCGAGATAAACAAGCGGTACACCGGGTAGCTCAACGTGTCCGTCAGGGGGATCGACCAGTCCAAGGACGCGGGGATCTGAACGCCCAGCACATCGTTGCCCCAAATGACAGCGCGCAGTTCCTCAAACACATAGATCAGGCCAAAAGTCAGCAGCACCTGATCCAGGTGATCGCGGTGATAAAAGTGTCTGAACAGCAAGCGCTCAAGCACAAAGCCAAAGAGACCCGCCAGCACCGCACCCAGGAGGATGGCCAAGGGCAAGGACCCCATTTGTGCTGCCAGGGTATAGGCCAAATAGGCCCCCAACATGTAGAAACTGCCATGGGCTAGGTTGACCACGCCCATGATGCCAAAGATCAGCGTCAGGCCGGCGGCCAGCATGAACAACAGCAGCCCGTACTGGACGCTGTTGAGCAGCTGGATGAGGAAGTTGGCCAAGGTCATGGTGAGGTCAGGGGCAGAAGCCGGAGCAGGTCGGGGCTGTTGTGCGGTCAAAAAAATGGCGGCCACAGCCGCCATGCAATGTGAAGGGACGACCTGAAGCCTGTTCGGGCTGCAGGGCCGCCGACAGGTTTACGAGTAGGCGTTCACTGAGCTGAACTCAGGCCATGCGGCAACCGGTGGCCGGGTCGGCCAATTGCTTGGCAGCAACACCAAGCACTTTGTTTTCTTTGTCCTTGACTTCGCGCAAGTACATGTCTTGGATCGGGTTGTGGGCCTTGCTCATGGTCCACTTGCCGCGAGGGCTGTCGATGGTGGTGTTTTCCAGGGCGGCGTACAGCGCCTTCTTGTTGCCAAAGTCGCCCTTGACCGCGGCCATTCCCTGAGCCAACAAGAGGCCCGAGTCGTAGCCCTGCACTGCGTACACATCGGGCTGCAGCTTGTTGCGGATGGCATAGGCGCGGCGGAAGTCCTGGTTGCGCTTGGTTTCCAGCGAATCGCTGTAGTGCAGCGTCGTGATGATGCCGTCGGCTGCAGGGCCAGCGGCGTCCAACACTCCTTCGGTGAGGAAGCCCGAGCCGTACAGCGGGATCTTGCCCTTCAGGCCGGCAGCGGCGTAATCGCGAATAAACTTGGCCGCACCCGCACCTGCAAAGAAGCAGGCCACCGCTTCGGGCTTAAGCGAGGCAATCTCGGTGAGCAGGGCCTGGAACTCCACATTCGGGAAGGGCAGGCCCAGTTCCTTGATGATCGTGCCACCGGCCTTGGTATAGCTGTCCCGGAAGCCCTCGAAGGCTTCGTCGCCGGCGGCGTACTTCCAGGTGATCCACACGGCCCTCTTGTGGCCCCGCTTGACCATGGGCTCGCCCAAGGCCAGCGTGGGCTGGCTGTTTGAAAACGAGGTGCGAAACACATTGGGCGCGCACTGAGCGCGCGTGGCCACGTGGACACCGGCGTTGGGGATGAGGTTTAGCACACCGGACTCGCGCGCCACGCGGTGGATGCCCATTTGCACGCCCGAGTGAACCGTGCCTAAGAGGACATCGACCTTGTCGCGCTGCACAAGGCGGTTGGCGTTTTCGACGCCCTTCGGGGGGTCGGATTCGTCGTCCACCTTGAACCATTCGATGTCGCGCCCACCAAGCTTGCCGCCGGCTTCATCAATGGCCATGCGAAAACCCGACTCGATGTTGACGCCTATTGCGGCGAATGTACCGGTGTAGGGCAGCATCAAGCCGATGCGCAGCTTGTTTGATTGGGAACGAGCGATTTGCGGCAACAGCAGGCTGGTGCTGGCTGCGCCCACCAGGGCTGCGGTACGGGTTAGAACTACTCGACGGGTGGTCATGGGTTTCCTCCGAACGGTGGCTATGCGAACAGCTTGCCATGATGGCACACCGTTTCCCGTGATCGGCACTGTGGAGCTACCGAGCAAAATATTGCTTGGTGTTTACCCAGATTACCTGTATGAGTCTGCAAGTTAGTGCACCACTAAGGCCTGGGCTCAGGCTGCGGCCAGGAAATCCCTGGCGATTCGGTCCCCAATGTCGTTGATGCGGTTAAGGAAGCGGGTGAGGTAGGCGTGCAGACCATCGTCGAGGATTTCGTCGATGCGCCCGTGCTGGAGGTCGCTGCACAGGCGCCCGGCGCGGCGCAGGGTGTCACCGCTTTGCTGGTTGGCCACATGGCTCAGGTTGTTGAGCAACTCGCTGGTGCACGCGGCAAGGGATCGTGGCATGTCGGCCCGCAGGATGAGCAGTTCGGCCACCTTCTCCGGCAAGATGACGCTGCTGTAGACGCGGCGATAGATCTCGAAGGCGGACACCGATCGCAGCAACGCCGACCAGTGATAAAAATCTGTCTGGGGAGCAATGGCCGGCGCAGGCAGGCCCGGCTGGCGTGGCAGACCACTGCCATCAGCAGCCAGTGCCACGCCATCCACATTGGGGTGCCCGTGGAACTTCACATCGAGCAGCCGTGCGGTGTTGTCGCCGCGCTCAAGAAAGGTGCCCAAGCGGATGAAATGCAGGGCCTCGTCCTGCAGCATGGTGCCCACGGCCACGCCACGCGAGAGGTGGGAGCGGAACTTGACCCATTCGAAAACAGACGAGGGGTCGCGCTCCAAGGCATCAGAGACCACCATGCGCGAGAACTCAAGCCAGGTCTGGTTGGTCGTCTCCCACAACTCGGTGGTCAGTACGCTGCGCACCGCACGTGCATTCTCCCGGGCCGCGGCCAGACACGCGGCAATCGAGGAAGCATTGCCCATGTCGCGCACCATGAATTGCATCACCGCCTCTCCGCTGATGAGGCGATGGCTTGTTGCATAGGCGCCGTGCAACTCGCTGATGCCCAGCACCGCGCTCCAAGCCGCCTCGCCGCTGCCAGCGCGCTCGGGCAACAGGGAAGTCTGGTAGTTGACGTCGAGCATACGCGCAGTGTTTTCGGCCCGCTCCATGTAGCGGGCCATCCAGAACAAGTGGTCAGCGGTGCGGGAGAGCATCGGGGGCGTCCTTGGTGCAGGCAGGCTGCGGTTCAGCGATTCCTTGGGCTGGCGGCCGGGCCTTCAAGCGTCCAAGACCCAGGTGTCTTTGGTGCCGCCGCCCTGGCTGCTGTTGACCACCAGAGAACCTTCCTTGAGGGCCACGCGGGTCAGGCCGCCGGGGACCACCTGAACGGATTTGCCCGACAGCACAAAGGGCCGCAGGTCTATGTGGCGTGGGGCGATGCCTTGCGCCACAAAGGTGGGGCAGGTGGACAAGCTCAGGGTGGGCTGGGCAATGTAGTTGGCCGGATGAGCCTTGATGCGCTGGGCAAACGCGTCGATTTCAGCGCGCGTTGCGGCTGGTCCCACCAACATGCCGTAGCCGCCGGCGCCGTGCACCTCCTTGACAACGAGTTCCTTTAGGTGGGCCAGCGCATAAGCCAAGTCCTCCGGCTCGCGGCATCGCCAGGTGGGCACGTTTTCCAACAGCGGCCTCTCGCCCAGGTAGAACTCGATCATCTGCGGCACATAGGCATAGATCGACTTGTCATCGGCCACCCCGGTACCGATGGCGTTGCACAGGGTGACATTGCCGGCGCGGTAAGCGCGCATCAGGCCTGCACAACCCAAGCTGGAGTCGGGGCGGAAGGCCTGTGGGTCGAGGAAGTCATCGTCGATACGGCGGTAAATCACATCCACCTGCTCGGGGCCTTGGGTGGTTCGCATGTAGACACGGTCGTCTCGCACGAACAAGTCCTGCCCCTCCACCAACTCCACGCCCATCTGTTGGGCCAAAAAGGCATGCTCAAAATAAGCGCTGTTGTGCATGCCGGGGGTCAACACCACCACAGTGGGGTCGTTGCCGCCACCGGGGGCCATGCTGCGCAAGGTGGACAAGAGCAGGTCGGGATAGTGGGCCACAGGGGCTACGCGGTGCAGCGAGAACAGGTCGGGAAATAAGCGCATCATCATTTTGCGGTTTTCCAGCATGTAGCTCACACCTGAGGGCACGCGCAGGTTGTCTTCAAGCACGTAGTAGGTGCCGCTGCCATCGGGCTGCGCAGCCCGAACGATGTCAATGCCCGCGATATGCGCGTACACACCCCCAGGCACATCCAGGCCCACCATCTCGGGTCGGAACTGTGAGTTGCGCAAGACCTCGCCGGCAGGCACCACACCAGCCTTGAGAATGTCTTGGCCGTGGTAGACGTCGTGAATGAAGCGGTTGAGCGCCGTCACGCGCTGTTCCAGGCCGCGTCGCATCGCCTGCCACTCCCCGCCTGGAATGATGCGAGGCAGCAGGTCAAAGGGGATCAGGCGCTCGCTGCCGGCACCGTCTTCGTCCTTTTCGCCATAGACAGCAAAGGTGATGCCCACACGGCGAAAGATCACCTCGGCCTCCTCTCGACGCACCGACATGGATGACAAGCTCCGTCGATCAAGCCAATCGGAATAGGTCTGGTAATGAGGGCGCACCGCATTGGTGCTGCTGCGCATCTCGTCGAAGGGCGGTCCCATGATGGACTCCTGCTGGTGCTCAGAACGATGCAAGTCCTGGGCCAACGCCGTCGGGTTGTTGTGCGCGCGATGGGCTTGGGTACCGGTAGCGCCCAAGCGCTTGATCCGCACCTCATGGCGCAGCTCGACTTCACAAGGGTCGACGGACCCGGTCAGCGGCGCGGCCTGCGATGGCTCTGGAGCACTGGCCAGGGCCAGATGCCCGCAGCCGGTCCAATGCCCCGAGGTGGTGTCCAGGCCAACCCAGCCCGGCCCCGGCAGATAGACCTCGCACCAGGCATGGAGCTCGGTACTGTCTTGCTGATGGGGGCCAGCCGTTGGGCTTGGGCTGTCGGGCCGCAGCTGAATAAGATAGCCCGACACAAAGCGCGCCGCCCAGCCGCACTGGCGCAGCAGCTGCACAAGGAGCCACGCGCTGTCGCGGCAAGAACCCGAGCGCCACTTCAGCGTCTCCTGGGGCGATTGCACGCCCGGTTCGGGCCGGTGGGTGTAGGCGATGTCAAGGTGCAGCTGGCGGTTGAGGTCTTCCAGCAGGCTCAGCGCGGGGCCTCGGCGCTGCGGCCAGGCCCCCAAGTAGGCCGTAAGCTCAGGACAGGGCGGCTGCCCGGGTAACGCAGCGTACGGGGCCAGCTCGCCCTGCAACTCGGGGCTGTAGTGGCCCGGCGTCTGCGCAGCAACGGCGGCCAGGGGCGCGCGGGGCACCGGGAGCAAGGCGATGTCAGCGGTCAAGTCCACCATCAGACGGAGCTGGGTCAGGGGATGGGCAAACTCCGCCCGTGCGCAGCGGTTGCCCCAAGCGTCTGTCTCCCAGACGAAGCGATTGGGCTCTGGGTCCAAGCGCAGTTGGTAGTGACGCAGCGGCGTGACACAGGCTGGCGACGGGCACAGGCGAATCTGCTGGGGCGACAAGCGCACCGCGCGGTCGTAGCGGTAGTGGGTGTGGTGCTCGAGGCGAACGCAAATCGACACGGCTGGGCTCCAGGTTGAACTTGCCGGCCGAGCAAGCCCCATGCCCGGGATCATGCACCAGCAAGGTGCGGCTGGCTCAGACGATGAGCTGACCGGGGTGCGTGACCTTGCGCAAAGGCTCGTAGCGCTCAGACTCGGTGCGCAGCGGCGTATCGCCCGGGCCGCTGACCCAATGGGGGTCTTCAATGCCCTCGAACACCTCGCGCAGTCGCTGCCCCCAGGTGCTGCGGATCATTTGGAAGTATGGATTCTGTTCGTCAATGCAGATGTGCTCATCGCTGGCGAATCGGCCTTCCCGGTACACCACCAGGTCTAGCGGCAAGCCCACCGACAAATTGGATTTGAGGGTGGAGTCCATGGAAATCAGCGCGCACTTGGTGGCTTCATCCAGCGGGGTGTTGGGCACGAGCACGCGATCCAGAATGGGCTTGCCGTACTTGCTTTCGCCGATCTGGAAGAAACAGGCCTCGCGTGTGGCTTCGATGAAGTTGCCCGGGGCATACACCTGGAACAAGCGCATGGCCTCACCCTTGACCTGCCCACCCAGGATGAACGACGCATTGAAGTCCACGCCCGCAGCCTTGAGGGCCGGGCCGTCTTGCTGATAGACGCGCCGAACGGCGCTGCCCAAGACGCGGGCGACATCAAAGAGACTGGTGGCATTCCAGATGGTTAGGACTTCGAAGCCCGGGCGTTCAAGCTTTTCCACCTGCAAGATTTCGCGCACCGACTGGCTGACGGACAGGTTGCCGGCCGAGAGCAAGACAATGAAGCGGTCGCCCGCTTTCTCGTAGATCATCATCTTGCGACAGTTGCTGATCTGGTCCACACCGGCGTTGGTGCGGGAGTCCGACAGGAACACAAGGCCGGCGTTGAGCCGGATGCCGATGCAATAGGTCATGGGGTCTCCGTCTGCGGTGCGCGCGCACCTCGCGCACGCGATGGGTGGCCTGCAATGGCCCAGTGGGGGGTGTAGCCTGGTACAGCCCCGCAGCGCGAAGCCTCGATCACGCCCCCGCCCAAACAAACCTCACCGTTGTACAACACGGCTGATTGGCCGGGCGTAACCGCCCACTGTGCTTGCGCAAAGCGAAGGCCGATGGCGTCGGCCTTGGCAGCCGTGGCGGTGGGCCTGCCCGACCCAGCAGGCTGCGGCATCAGGTGGTCGAGTTCGCACAGCGCATCGGCTTGGCGATAGCGGGTCTTGGCAGCATAGGTGCCGCGGAGCGGGGGATGGCCGGCAACCCAACTGAGGTCTTGCGCCAACAGTTCATTCGATAAGAGCGCCGGATGATCGCGGCCCTGAACGACCAACAGAGCGTTGCGCTCCAGGTCCTTGTCGGCCACGAACCAAGGAGCGTGGTCGCCCCCACCGCGCGGAGCGCCGCTGTCCTTGACACCCCCGATGTGCAGGCCTTGGCGCTGGCCCAGGGTGTAAAAGCTCAGCCCCATGTGCTGACCCATGCGGCGGCCACGCTCGTCCAGGATGGGGCCGGGCTCAGATTTCAGATAGCGCTTGAGGAACTCGCGAAACGGCCGCTCACCGATGAAGCAAATGCCGGTGGAATCCTTTTTCTGAGCATTGGGCAGGCCGATTTCAGCGGCCATGCGGCGAACCTCGGACTTGGGCAACTCACCCACGGGAAATAGGGTCTGGGCCAGTTGGGCCTGGTTGAGCCGATGCAAGAAGTAGCTTTGGTCCTTCGAGGGGTCTAGGCTTTTGAGCAGCTGGAACGCCTGTGGCGCACCGGGTGCCGCGCGAACCCGGGCGTAATGGCCGGTGGCGATCTTCTCGGCGCCCAAGCGCATGGCATGGTCCAAGAAGGCCTTGAACTTGATTTCAGCATTGCACAGCACGTCGGGATTCGGGGTGCGTCCGGCTTGGTACTCACGCAGGAACTCGGCGAAGACGCGGTCTTTGTATTCAGCGGCGAAGTTGACGTGTTCAATGTCGATGCCCACCACATCAGCCACGGCAGCCGCGTCCAACCAGTCCTGGCGCGACGAGCAGAACTCGCTGTCGTCGTCGTCCTCCCAGTTCTTCATGAACAGACCCACCACCTCGTGTCCCTGTTGCTTGAGCAACCAGGCCGACACCGCGGAATCCACGCCGCCACTGAGCCCCACCACCACGCGTTGGGGTCGGATGGATTGCGCCACTGCGCCTAGCTGCACCGCCATGCCGCAATTGTCCGCTAGGGCTCAGTTGGGCGCGCGCACGACAGGCCAGGCCTGGGTGACCGAGGGATGGGTAGTGACCGCCTGCAGCGGATACCGCCGACCCGCCACCAGGTCTTCAATGCAACTCAGCACCAGCGGGCTGCGGTGGCGGTGGGCGCTGTCGCGCACCTCCTGCAGAGTCATCCACAGGGTGCGCACAATGCCCTGGTCCAAGCTGCGCCCCGGCACCTGCTCGCCCACCGTACCTGCGTAGGCCAAGCGCAAGTAGGTGATGTCTTCACCGGTGGATTCGCGCTGAAAGCGTGAAAGGTACACGCCCAGCAGATGTGAAGGGCTGAAGACCCGGGTGGTTTCCTCCAGGGCCTCGCGGATAACGGCCTGCTCGGGAGACTCAGAAGGGTCCAGATGGCCAGCCGGGTTATTCAACCGCAGTCCCTCGGCTGTGTGTTCCTCGATCAGCAAGAAGCGGGGCTGCCCGTGGGCATCTGGCTGGGAAATGATCGCCGCCACGGTGACGCTGGGGCGCCAACGCGCAGCCTGAAAGGGGGAAAGTGCACCGGTCATGCAATTTGCTCGGTTGTTCGAAGCCAGGATAGCCGGGGGGTAATGGCTATGCTGAAATGCCCGAAGTCGACTAATTGTCTATGATTTAGGGTTTACCCCGAACAAACAACGCCCCGCTGCGCAGCGGGACGCCCATCGAGAAGACCCCAGGAGGGCACCATGCTCATTGGAGTGCCGCACGAGACAGCGGCTGGCGAAACCCGTGTGGCGGCAACGCCCGAGACGGTCAAGAAGCTCAAGGCCCAGGGCCACAGCGTACGGGTGCAATCCGGTGCCGGCCTGGCGTCCAGTTGCACCGACGAAGCCTATATCGCCGCTGGCGCAGAGATCACCGATCGCAGCGGCGCCTTCACCGCTGATCTGGTGCTCAAGGTGCGCAGCCCGCTGGGCGAGGAACTGGGCCTGATGAGGGCCAGCACCGCGGTGGTCGCCATGCTCGACCCCTTCAATCGAAGCGGGCTGGAGGCCTTGGCGGGCGCAGGCCTAACGGGCTTCGCGCTTGAAGCAGCACCGCGCACCACCCGGGCCCAGTCGATGGATGTGCTGAGCTCACAGGCCAACATTGCCGGCTACAAGGCGGTGATGATGGCAGCCAACCACTATCCCCGCTTGTTCCCGATGCTGATGACGGCCGCGGGCACCATCAAGGCCGCTCGCGTGGTGATCCTGGGCGTCGGTGTGGCGGGCTTGCAGGCCATCGCCACGGCCAAGCGCCTGGGCGCGGTGATCGAAGCCTCAGATGTGCGGCCTTCGGTGAAGGAGCAGATCGAATCGCTGGGCGGCAAGTACATCGAAGTGCCGTATGAGACCGCAGAAGAGAAGCAAGCCGCCGAAGGCGTGGGTGGCTATGCCCGCCCGATGCCGCAAAGCTGGCTGGACCGGCAGAAGGTGGAGGTGGCCAAGCGGGTGGCGCTGGCCGACGTGGTGATCTCCACCGCCCTGATTCCTGGCCGTGCGGCACCGGTGCTGATCACCGAAGACATGGTGCGCAGCATGAAGGCGGGCAGCGTAATTGTGGACATGGCTGCAGGCAAAGGCGCGCAAGGCTTTGACGGCAACTGCCCCCTGACCGAAGCGGGCAATACCGTGGTCAAGCACGGCGTGATCATCGTGGGTGAAACCAACATCCCTTCAACGGTGGCCGCCGACAGCTCGGCCCTGTATGCCCGCAACGTCCTGGACTTCCTCAAGCTCGTGCTAGAGAAGGACGCCGCTGCGCTCAAGATCGACTTGGAAGACGACATCGTCAAGGCTTGCCTGGTCACGCGCGATGGTGCGGTGCTGCGCGCCTGAAGGAGACCCAAATGGAACTGATTTCCCCAACGATCACCAACCTGATCATCTTCGCGCTGGCCATTTATGTGGGCTACCACGTGGTGTGGACGGTGACCCCTGCGCTGCACACGCCGCTGATGGCCGTGACCAACGCCGTCTCGGCCATCGTCATTGTGGGCGCCATGCTGGCTGCAGCGCTGACCGAAACCGGCCTGGGCAAAACCATGGGCGTGCTGGCTGTGGCGCTCGCAGCGGTCAATGTGTTCGGCGGCTTCCTGGTGACGCGCCGGATGCTGGAGATGTTCAAGAAGAAGACGCCCGCGAAAAAGGCGGGATAAAGCTCGACAGTCAACAGGCGTCTTCTCGGCGTAGGCTAACTTGGCGAAGCCAAGTTAAGCGAAGCGGCCGAAGCCAAAAAGGGATCCCCACATGTCCATGAACCTCGTCACGCTGCTGTACCTCGTTGCCAGCGTTTGCTTCATCCAGGCCTTGAAAGGCCTGTCCCACCCCACCACCTCGATTCGTGGCAACGTCTTCGGCATGGTGGGCATGACCATTGCCGTGCTCACCACCGGGGCCTTGATCGTCAAGCTCTCGGGTGAATTGGGCCTGGGTGGCGGCAGCGCGCAGGGCATGATTTGGGTGCTGGTGGGCCTGTTGGTGGGCGGGTCGGCCGGGGCCTACATGGCCAATAAGGTCGAGATGACCAAGATGCCCGAGTTGGTCGCCTTCATGCACAGCATGATCGGCTTGGCCGCGGTGTTCATCGCCGTGGCGGCAGTGGCCGAACCTGCGGCCTTCCAGATCGTGGCGCGCAATGCCGACGGCACGGTGCCCCTGATTCCGTTTGGCAACAAGCTGGAGCTGTTCCTGGGCGCGGCCATTGGTGCGATCACCTTCAGTGGTTCGGTCATTGCGTTTGGCAAGCTGAGCGGCAAGTACAAGTTCCGCCTGTTCCAGGGCGCGCCGGTGGTGTTTGGCGGACAGCACATGCTCAACCTGGTGTTGGGCATTGCCACGGTGGTGCTGGGTGTGGTGTTTGCGCTCACCGAGAACTGGCCGGCTTTCTTTGTCATGCTGGCGCTGAGCTTCGCGCTGGGCGTGCTCATCATCATCCCGATTGGCGGCGCCGACATGCCGGTGGTGGTGTCGATGCTCAACAGCTATTCGGGCTGGGCGGCGGCGGGCATCGGCTTTTCGCTGAACAACTCGATGCTGATCATCGCTGGCTCACTGGTGGGCTCCAGTGGCGCCATCCTGAGCTACATCATGTGCAAGGCGATGAACCGATCGTTCTTCAACGTGATCCTGGGCGGCTTTGGTGGTGATGCCGCCGCAGCCACGGGGGGTGCGCAGCAGCAGCGCAATGTGAAGAGCGGCAGTGCAGACGACGCGGCCTTCATTTTGGGCAACGCCGAGACCGTGATCATCGTGCCCGGCTATGGCCTGGCCGTGGCGCGCGCGCAGCACGCGGTCAAGGAACTGGCCGAGAAGCTGATCCACAAGGGTGTGACGGTGAAGTACGCCATCCACCCCGTGGCCGGCCGAATGCCGGGACATATGAACGTGCTCTTGGCTGAGGCCGAAGTGCCCTACGACCAGGTCTTCGAAATGGAGGACATCAACTCCGAGTTCGGCCAGGCCGATGTGGCCATCATCCTGGGCGCCAACGACGTGGTCAACCCGGCCGCGCTGCAAAAGGGCTCACCCATCTACGGCATGCCCATCCTGGAAGCCTACAAAGCCAAGACGGTGATCGTGAACAAGCGTTCGATGGCCGCAGGCTATGCGGGCCTGGACAACGAACTCTTCTATATGGACAAGACCATGATGGTGTTCGGGGATGCGAAGAAGGTCGTCGAAGACACGGTCAAGGCAGTGGAGTGAGCCCGGGCTAAGGGTTTGCCCCGCTCGAACGCGAGGACGGGGCTAAACCGGGAGATTCCCCTGATGCGTTGAGTCGGGCGCAACCACAGAATCCGCCGCATTTCCGCGCCAAAAGCAGGAGTACGGCGAGCATGAACAAGCCTTGGCTGAGCCAATACCCTACCGGTGTTCCGGCCGAGGTAAACACCGGCCTTTACCCGTCCCTGGTCCAACTGGTGGACCACGCCCTGAGCACCCACGCCGCCAAAGACGCGTATGTGTTCATGGGCAAGCGCTACAGCTTTGCGCAGATTGACATGTGGTCGCGCGCCATGGCCGCCTATCTGCAATCCTTGGGCTTAAAGACCGGTGAGCGGGTGGCAGTGATGTTGCCCAATGTGCCGCAGTACCCGGTGACGGTGGCCGGAATCTTGCGTGCTGGCTATGTGGTGGTGAATGTGAACCCGCTGTACACGCCCCGGGAGCTGGAGCACCAGCTCAAGGACAGCGGTGCACAGGCCATCATCATCTTGGAAAACTTCGCCGCCACACTCCAACAGGTGCTCGAGCGAGTGCCCACACGCCATATCGTGTTGGCGACCATGGGCGACCTGCTGGGCCTGGTCAAGGGCGCATTGGTGAACTATGTGGTGCGCAACGCGCGCAAGCTGGTGCCGGCGTATGCCCTGCCTCAAGCCGTGGGCTTCAAGGCCGCGCTCAAGCAAGGGCAGGTGCGGCCGGTGAAGCCCGCCACCGTCGGGCCAGACGACGTGGCGGTGCTGCAGTACACGGGCGGCACCACCGGGGTGAGCAAGGGCGCGGTGCTGCTGCACCGCAACCTGGTGGCCAACCTGCTGCAGGCACAGGCCTGGTACCAACCGGCGCTGAAGAAGATAACTGATGGCGAGCAGATCGTCACGGTGTGCGCCCTGCCCCTGTATCACATCTTTGCCTTCAACGCGAACATGCTGCTGGCCTTGCACATGGGCGGCTGCAACATCCTGATCCCCAACGCGCGCGATATTCCGGCCCTGCTCAAGGCCCTTTCCACTGAGCGCTTCCACAGCTTCCCGGCAGTTAACACCTTGTTCAACGCGATTGCCAACCACCCCGACTTTGCAACGGTGAACTGGAGCTCGCTGAAGATCAGCGTGGGAGGCGGCATGGCGGTGCAAAGTGGTACGGCCAAGCTGTGGCTGGAAAAGACCGGCTGCCCCATCTTGGAGGCCTACGGACTGTCGGAAACCTCACCGGCGGCCACCTGCAACCCGGTCGATATCACAGCGTGGACCGGCAGCATCGGCCTGCCTATGCCTAACACCGACATCACCTTGCTTGACGACGACGGGCAGCCAGTACCCCTGGGCGAGCCGGGGGAAATTTGCATCCGCGGGCCCCAGGTGATGGCCGGCTACTGGCAGCGCCCGGATGAGACCGCCAAGGTGATGACGGCCGATGGTTACTTCCGCAGTGGCGACATCGGCGTGGTCGACGCACGGGGTTATTTCAAGATCGTGGACCGCAAGAAGGACATGATCCTGGTCAGCGGCTTCAATGTGTACCCCAACGAGATCGAAGACGTGCTCAGCCAGCACCCAGGTGTGTTGGAAGCCGCAGCCATTGGCGTGGCCGACGAACACTCAGGCGAAGCCGTCAAGGTGGTGGTGGTCAAGCGCGACCCCGCACTGACCGAAGACGGCGTGCGCCAGTGGTGCGAAACAAACCTGACCGGCTACAAGCGCCCCAAGGTGGTGGAGTTTCGCCAGGAACTGCCCAAGACCCCGGTGGGCAAGATTCTGCGCCGCGAGTTGCGGGGGTGAGGCTTGTGCAATGGAGCCTGTGCGCGGCGCGGGCAGGCAGATGAGGACGGGACCCCTGGGCATCATGAGCGCGCTGCCAGAAGAGCTGGCCGCCATACTGGCCTTGGTGGATGAAGCGAAGACCGCCGAGGTGGCGGGGCGGCGCCTGCACCGCGGCCAGCTGCGCGGACACGATGTGGTGCTCACCCTCAGCGGCATGGGCAAGGTGGCCACGGCACTGACGACCACGCTGCTGATCGAGCGCTTCGGTGTGGGTGGCTTGCTGTTTTCCGGAGTGGCTGGCGGCCTGGGACCAGGGGTGCAGGTGGGTGACGTGGTGCTGGCGCGCACCTTGGTGCAGCATGACCTAGACGCCTCACCCTTGTGCCCGCGCTACCAGGTTCCCGATCTCGGCATGGACGAGCTGCCCACCGACCACCGCCTGCGTGCAGCCCTGGTGGCGGCCGCGCGAACGGTGGTGCAAGCACCCCCGGCAGCGGCCGCTGCTTTCGGGCTGAAGCAACCCAGGGTTCACGAGGGCCTGGTGATCAGCGGGGACCGTTTCATTGCGTCTACAGCTCAGGCCGCCACGCTGCTGAAGGAACTGCCGCGGGCACTGGCAGTGGAAATGGAAGGTGCGGCCATGGCGCAGGTGTGCGCAGCGTACTGCCTGCCCTGCGCCGTCTTGCGCTTGGTGTCAGACCGCGCGGACGACCAGGCCCATGTGGACTTTCAGCGCTTTCTGAGCGAAGTGGCGTCGCCGATGAGCCGGGAAATCATCTCGCGCGCCGTGGCTGCTTGGCCGCAGCCCGCTCCAGGCTGAAGCAGCGCGGCAGCTTCGGCCCGCGGCCTGGTCATAAGGCATGATGGGTGCTTGGCACAAGCACGATGAACCCACGACTTTTTTGTGAGGCCTCCGGCACGCCGGTCTGGCGCCCGGGCGAAGACTTTTCGCTGCCCCCGACGGCGGCCCGCCATGTGCAGGTGCTGCGGCTGCAGCCTGGCTCGGGCCTGACCCTGTTCAACGGAAGCGGCGGGCAATGGCAGGCCGCGGTGCTGCGCATGGGCCACCAGGAGGTGGTGGTTCGATTGCTGAGCCACGAAGCGGTGGAGCGCGAACTGCCGCTGGCCGTGACCCTGGCCGTTGGCATGCCCGCCAATGACCGCATGGACGATCTGGTGGAAAAGGCCACCGAGCTGGGTGTGAGGGCCATCGTGCCTTTGGTGAGCGAGCGATCGGTGCTGAGGCTTACGGGCGAGCGCGCTGCCAAGCGGCGGGGCCACTGGCAGGCCGTTGCAGCATCCGCCAGCGAGCAGTGCGGACGCAACCGGGTGCCCACGGTGCACCCGGTGCAGGGCTTGGACGCCTTCCTCGAGCACAGGCCTGCTGACGAGGTGAGCGCCCGCTGGCAACTGAGCTTGGCCCCTACAGCCAGCCCGCTGGTGCAGGCCTGGGCTCATTGTTCGCTATTAATATCATTGAAAGCGGGCGCCCACTTATACATACTCAGCGGCCCGGAGGGCGGCCTGTCGGCAGGCGAGCAGGCGCGCGCGCAACAGGCCGGCTACCACCCGATCAGCCTGGGCCCTCGAACCCTGCGGGCAGACACCGCCCCGCTCGCAGCACTGGCCGCACTGGCTGCAATGTCGGCGCTGGCCGAGCAGGCGGCACCCGAGGCACACGAGGCCATGGGCTGCGGCAGGGCTGAACCGACTGGGGCCGCCTCATGAACCGACACCTGGCCCTGCTGGTTTTTTGCCAGGGCTTGTTCATGACCAACAACGTCACCTTCATCGCCATCAATGGCCTGGTGGGCTTTGCGCTGGCGCCGGTGGCCTGGATGGCCACCCTGCCGGTGACGGGCTATGTGGCTGGCGGAGCGCTGGCCACAGCCTTGGTGGGCCGGCACCAGCGGCGTTATGGGCGACAAAAGACCTTCATGATCGGGCTGGTGGTGGCCATCGTGAGCGCTGGCGCTTGCGCGTGGGCGGCGGTCAACCAGAACTTTTGGCTCTTGAACCTGGCCACACTGGCTGCGGGCTACTACAACGCCAACGGGGCGCTGTACCGCTTTGCGGCGGTAGAGTTGGTGGAAGAGGCCTATAAGGAAAAGGCGATCTCGTGGGTCTTGGCTGGGGGGGTGATGGGCGCCTTTGTCGGGCCCAATCTGGCTTCTGGCGCGCGGGATACGCTGGCCGGTGCGCCCTTTGCCGGCGCCTACCTGGCCCTCATGGGCGTGGGCCTGCTGGGGCTCTTGGTGATGTCGCGCCTTCCCTTTCCGACCCTTCCGGGGCAGGGCCTTGCGGCGCCGCAGGGAAGGCCTTTGGGTGAGATCGTGCGGCAACCCCTGTTCATCATCGCCGCAGCGGGCTGCGCGATCGGCTTTGGCGTTATGAACCTGTTGATGGCCGCCACGCCGATTGCGATGGCGCAGTGTGCACACCCCTTTAAAGAGGCTGCTTTTGTGCTGGAGTGGCATGTGCTGGGCATGTTTGTGCCCAGCTTCTTTACCGGCAAGCTGATCAAGCGCTTCGGCGTGCTGCCCGTCATGAGCACCGGCCTGGCACTCAATGTGTTCTGCGTTGCCTTTGCGCTTTCAGGCGAAGAAGTGATGCACTTCTTCTGGGCCCTATTGGCCCTGGGGATCGGCTGGAACTTCCTGTACATCGGCGGCAGCACCCTGGCCACACAGGCCTGGCGGCCCGAGGAGAAAACCCGCGCTCAGGCCGCGCTGGACTTCTGCGTGTACACCACGATGACGCTGACCTCGTTCAGCTCCGGCGCGTTGGTGACCACCGGGGGCTGGGCCTCGATGAACCTGGGCGCCCTGATGCCACTGGCCCTGATGGGCGCTGCACTGCTGTGGTTGCAGCGCCTCAGCGCGCCGAGCCAGCCACCATGTCGAAACGGAACAGGCGGCATTCGATAGCGCCGTTGAATAGGGGCACGCGGCGGCGTTCCTTTAAACGCATCAGGCTGGGCAGCTCGAGCTCAGGCGTAAGCACCCAGGCCGACCAGCCTGCATACTGGCGCTTCCAATGGGCGGCCAGGCCTTCGTAGAAGACCGAGGCGGTTCCTTCTTCGAAGTGCTCGCGGCTGCCCTGTCCCTTCGCGGCGATGCGCTCGCCGTAGGGCGGGTTCATGACGATGGCCCCGCGAGCGCCCGGCGCAGGCCGCTGCAATGCATCAGCGGTCTTGAATTGAATCGCATGCGCCACCCCGGCGCGTTCGGCGTTGCGCTGGGCAAAGTCAGTCATGCGAAAACTCACATCGCCAGCAAAGACCGCCACACGCGGCGCGTGGATGGCCGTACGTGCCTGGGCTTTGAGACGCTGCCAATCCGCCAGATGGGGCGCAAAGGGGGCGAGCTTTTCAAAAGCAAAGGCACGTTGCAAACCGGGGGCTATGCCGCATGCGATTTGGGCAGCTTCGATGGCGATGGTGCCCGCGCCACAGCACGGGTCGAGCAAGGGGCCGTCTTCTTCTCGACCCTGCCAGCCGGCCGCCGCCAACATCGCCGCGGCCAGGGTTTCTTTCAGCGGAGCCTCGCCCTTGACGTCTACCCGACCCCCGCGCGCATCGCGCCAGCCGCGCTTGAACAGGGCCTCGCCGCTTAGGTCTGCATAAAGCATGAAATCGTTGGGACCGAGGTGCAAAACCAGGGGCAGGTGGGGGCGCCGGGTGTCCACACTCGGCCGCGCGCCGGTCTTGTTGCGCAGCACGTCGCACAGCGCGTCCTTGATGCGCAAAGTGGCGAAGTTCACGCTCTTCAAAGGGCTGCGCCAGGCGCTGGTGTCCACACGAAGGGTTTGATCGGGCGTGATCCAGGCGGGCCAATCAACTTCGCAGGCAGCGCGGTAGAGGTCATGTTCGTCGCGGTAGACGTCGCCTCTCAGGGGCCACAGCACCCGTTGGGCCAAGCGGCTGTGCAGGTTCAGCTTCGCGGCCTCCAGTGGGCCGCCCATGACGCACACGCCGCCACGGCGCTCTTCGATGGAGACCGACGCCAGCAGCAAGCGACACTCGGCCGCCAACAAGGGCTCCACCCCCTGGGCACAGGGCAGGAAGATGGGGGCGTTTGTGTCAACAGGCATGGGTCCGGTGCGGGGTTCAGGGGCGGGCCTGGGCCAGCAAAGAGGCCTGTGGCGTGATCAAGGCCAGCGCGGATTCAGATCGTCTTGCGCAAGCTGGCCGGTGCGATCTTCAGGGCCTCGCGGTACTTGGCCACGGTGCGGCGGGCCACCTGGATGCCTTGCTCAGCCAGCATGTCCGAGAGATGGTTATCGGACAAAGGCTTCTTGGGGTCTTCGGCAGCAATGAATTGCTTGATCAGGGCTCGAACCGCTGTGCTGGAGGCGTTGCCGCCGGCTTCGGTGTTCAGCGAAGAGCCGAAGAAGTACTTGAGCTCATAAGTGCCAAAGGGCGTGGCCATGTACTTGGCTGTGGTGACGCGCGAGATGGTGCTTTCGTGCAGGCCAAGCTCGTCGGCAATCTCGCGCAGCACCAGGGGCTTCATCGCAATTTCGCCGTGGGTGAAAAAGTTCTTTTGCCGCTCTGCGATGGCCGACGACACGCGCAAGATGGTGTCAAAGCGCTGCTGGACGTTCTTCATGAACCAGCGCGCCTCTTGCAGATGGCTAGACAGCGGCGAGGCGTTCTTGCCCCGGCCCTTGAGCGCGCCGGCATAGAGTTCGTTGATGCGCAGCTTGGGCATCACGTCTGGATTGAGCACTACGCGAAAGACACGCCCAGCGCGCTGCACGATGACGTCGGGAATGACGATGGCGTCCACGTCTGGGGCGAAGGCGCGGCCTGGTTTGGGGTCGCACTGGCGGATCAACTGTTGTGCCCAGCGCAGGTCTTGCTCGTCACACCCGGTGGCAGCCATCAGCTTCTTGGTGTCGCGCTTAGCCAGCAGGTCGAGGTGGCGAGCCACGATCAACAAGGCGAGTTCGCGCTCCGGGTTGGGCGTCATGGCGCACAGTTGCAGCGTGAGGCATTCGGGTAAGTGGCGTGCGCCCACACCCACCGGGTCGAGGGCTTGCAGCCACTTGAGGGCACAGTTCAAGCGATCGACGAGTTCTTCAAGGGCCGCCGGCGCCGGTTCATCGCTCTCTTGCCCATCACCGTCAGCGGCGTTGGCCTCCGCCCCAGAGGGCAGCCCCAACAAGGCCCGGGCGATCTCTTCGATCGAGTCTTCAAGCCAGCCATCTTCGTTGAGCGAATCGATGAGAACCTGTAGCGCAGCGCGGTCCGCTTCGGACAGGCGCATGCCAGCCAACTGCGCCTGCAAATGCTCGGTCAGGGTGATGAGCCCACGGTCTTGTTCGTTAGGGCCCTCGTTGTCGTCGCGATTGGCAGTGCTGCCCGAGCCCGCCATGCTGGGCAGCTCTCGAATGCCATCAAAGTCATCTGACTCGGTGCCGTTTTCCCAATCGGGCTGGGCGGTGGTGCCGAAGTCGGCATCGGCCAGGCCTGCTGCTTCGTTAGGCTCCCAATCAGCGCTGGCTTCACCACCCGGCTCGGTCGGCGCCGCGTTGGCGGCCTCGTCACCGCCGGTGGTGCTATCGGTCCGGTCGCGCAGGCGCTCTGAAGCTGCGGCATCGGCGCGCGCAGCCGCATCCAGCGACGCCTCAAATGCTGAAGGAGCCTCGTCTTCCATCTCCAGGAAGGGATTGGCCTCGAGCATTTGCCCCACTTCCTGTTGCAGCTCCAGCGTGGACAGCTGCAACAAGCGGATCGACTGCTGCAACTGCGGCGTAAGCGCCAGGTGCTGCGACAGCCGAACCTGCAGGGAGGTTTTCATGGTCTGCTCATCGCCGTGTCACAAGCGGAAATGCTCACCCAGGTACACCTTGCGCACCTGGGGGTTAGCGACGATGTCGGCCGGCGTGCCTTCGGCCAACACGCGCCCATCGCTGACGATATAGGCCCGGTCACAGATGCCCAGGGTTTCGCGAACATTGTGGTCAGTGATCAGCACCCCGATACCACGGCCCTTGAGAAAACCGATGATGCGCTGAATTTCCAGCACTGCGATGGGGTCTACACCCGCAAAGGGCTCGTCAAGCAGAATGAAACGCGGCTGTGTAGCCAGTGCGCGTGCGATCTCCACGCGACGTCGTTCGCCACCCGACAGGGCTGATGCTGCGACATGGCGGATACGTTGAATCGACAAGTCATCAAGCAGGCTGTTAAGCCGCTCTTCGATGTCCGCTTCGCCCAGGGGTTTGCCGTCGTGACCGCGCTGCAATTCCAGCACCGCGCGGATGTTGTCTTCTACATTCAGACGACGAAAGATCGAGGCTTCCTGCGGCAGATAGCTCAGGCCCAGCCGTGAGCGTTGGTGTATGGGCTGGTCCTGCACTGCTTGCCCGTCGATGAGGATGGTGCCAGCGTCGGCGCGCACCAGGCCCACCACCATGTAGAAGGTGGTGGTCTTGCCCGCGCCGTTGGGGCCCAGCAGCCCCACCACTTCGCCCGGACAGACCCGCAGGTGGCCCCCATCGACTACGGCACGCGTGCCGTAGCGCTTGACCAGACCCGCGGCCTCCAGCCCGGTGCTCCTGTGGCCTGCGTCGCTCATTCGCTCGGGCGCGTTCATCGCCGGGCGGGCGCAGTGTTGCCAGACGGGGCTGCGCTTGCAGGCGCAGCCGGCGGTGTGGCTGGCGGCGGTGCAATGAACACACCTCGAACCCGGTCGACGCGGCCGTCGCTGCCTGAACGCTCGGCAGGGGCCACGCTGAAGGTCTCGCGGCTGCCGTTCCAGACGATGGTTTCGCCCTGAACCTCATCGGCCAGCTGCGCACCACGCAGGCGGCGCACCACAGCCTTGCCGCTCAGGCGGATCAAGGACTCTCGGCTGTCGTATTCAATCAGGTCCGCGCGTCCTTCAACGAACTCGTCCACGCCGTCACGCTTCTCGCGGATCTGCGCGGGCTGCTCGGGCCTGCCGCGGGCGGTCGCCGTGCGATGGCCTTCGGCAACTTCTGTGAGCTCAACGCGGTCAGCCACGATGCGCAGGGTGCCCTGGGTCAGCACCACCCGGCCGTTGAACACCACCACCCGGCGCGCCATGTCGACGGTGCTGCTCTGGTCAGCCTCGATCTTCAGAGGCAGTTGTCGGTCGGCCCTCTCCGCAAGGGCCACAGCGGGCCCGACCGCGCTGGCCAGGCCCAGAGCCAGCCTAAGGGCGCTTTGCCAAACCCCGCGATGGGCCCATCCACGCTCCCCGGCGCCAATGCACCGCTTAGCCGTGCAGGCCCCATCCACCAGGGGACATAGGTCGTGCGGGGCTGATCGGTGAGCGCGGGCGGGAATCATCGGCAGCTGGGATGCCACTAAGGCACGAAACTTGCTGCGCTGATTCTAGCGGCCGCTCTGCGGCGGCGCGCGGTTTTGGGACGCCGTGCGTGCGGCCATCTGTGCTTTCAGCGGGCCCTTCAGTTCAAGCCGCGAGCCGCTTTGCTCATATTCGAAACCAGCGGCCTGCACCCAAAGGTCGCCCTGGCGCCACTGAACCGGCTCGAGGGTCCAGGCACGCCCGGCCTGCAAGTCCAGCTCCAACACACTGGTGCGCGCATTGAAAGCAGCCTGGGATGCAGACGCCTCTCGGCTGAAGCGCACATCACCCTGCAAGCGCACCCGCTGACCATCGTTGGTCAACACCGCCTGTTCGGCTTGTGCCAAAACCGCACCTTCGGGATGGTCTGCCAAGAGCCAGGCCCCTTCCAAGTCCACCCGGTCGCCCACCGGGTAGTGGCGGACTTCGCGCGCCCGTACGCGAGCCAGCAACGAACCGTCGCCCCGGTAGCGTACCAACTCCACCTCGCCCAGGATGTAGTCGGGTGCCTGAGATAGCGGCTCGGCCGGCCGCGTGGCGGAGGGCACCGGCGTGATGCGCACCAGCCACCAGGTCAGCGCGGCCAGCGCCAGCATCAGCAACAGTGGAAGGTAGGTCGACAGAAAGTCGCGCAGCCGGATCGACCAGTGCTCGGTCACCGCCGCGCTGCGCGCGATGCGCGATTCGGCTGCATCGCCCAGTGCCATTGAACGTTGCGACAGCTCCGGCACCTCAGCGCGCGTCCAGGGTGGTGAGGTGGCCATTGAGCAGCGCCGCATAGGCGCCCTTGGCGATGAGCAGGAGGTCACAGCATTCACGCACGGCACCCATGCCGGCCGGCGCCGCCGTCACATGATGGGCTAAGGCCCGCACCTCGGTGTGCGCACCCGGCGGCACGCAGGCAAAGCCCACCCGCTGCAGCAGCGGCAAGTCCGGCCAATCGTCTCCCATGGCGGCCGAATCGCCCCAGTCCAGCTTCAGATCCGCCAGCACCGCTTGGGCCGCGGCGACCTTGTCCTGAACCCCATAGTGGGCATGCGCCAAGCCCAAATCGGCCACCCGACGGCGCACCGCTGCCGAGTCGCGGCCGGTGATCACCACCGGCGTGACGCCGCCTTGGGCTAGCAGCTTCAAGCCGTGGCCGTCCAGGGCGTGAAAAGCCTTCACCACCTCGCCCTCGGCCCCAATCCAAAGGCTGCCATCGGTGAGCACGCCGTCCACATCGAAAAAGCACACCTTGACGCCGAGCGCGCCCGCGCTGCTGTTCGTGCCCTGCGCCGCCAACAGGGTTTCGGGCGAAAAGCGCTGAACCGGCTGCAACAGTCGCTGGGGCTGGCTGGGGTGTGGTGGGTTCATCAAATCACCTTGGCTTTCAGCAGATCGTTGGTGTTGACGGCCCCTACGATGCAGCCGGCTGCATCGACCACCAGCACGCTGGTGATGCGGTGGGCTTCCATCAGATCAGCCGCCTCAACCGCCAACGCCGAGTCGGGCACCAAGCGCGGCTTGGGTTGCATCACATCGCCAGCACACAGCGTGAGCAGGTCGCGGCCCTGATGACCCGACTCGATGAGCCGGCGCAGGTCGCCGTCGGTGAAGATGCCCAGGGCGTGGCCCTGATCGTCCACCACGGCCGCAAAGCCCAGGCCTTTTGCGCTCATGGTGCGCAGCAAGTCGCTGAAGCCGGTTGAGGTCTGAACCAGGGGCAGCGCCGAACCCTGGCGCATGAGGTCACGCACATGGATTAGCAGCTTGCGCCCCAAGGACCCCCCAGGGTGCGAACGGGCAAAGTCTTCGGGCTTGAAGCCGCGGGCGTCCAGCAAGGCCACCGCCAGCGCGTCGCCCAAGGCCATCTGGGCGGTGGTGCTGGCCGTGGGGGCCAGGTTCAGGGGGCAAGCCTCTTGTTCTACCGCACAGCTCAAGACCTCATCGGCGTGCAGGGCCAGGGTGGAGCCCTCATGGCCGGTGATGGCCAGCAAGGGCACCATCAGGCGCTTGAGCACCGGCAAGATGACGTTGAGTTCTTCGCTTTCGCCAGAGTGGCTGATGGCCAACACCACATCGTGCGAGGTGACCATGCCCAAATCCCCATGGCTGGCTTCTGCTGGATGCACAAACATCGCCGGCGTGCCCGTGGAGGCCAGCGTGGCCACAATCTTGCGGCCCACATGGCCGCTCTTGCCCATCCCCATGACCACCACGCGGCCGCGGCATCGCAGGATGCGCATCACGCAGCCCGCGAACGAGTCGCCCAAACGGGCCTTGAGGTCCCGCAAGGCTGCGGCCTCGATGTCCAAGGTGCGGTGGGCCAGTTCGAGCGCGCGTTGAGGGTTCATGTGAGGTGCCAGTGGGTGCCCAAGCGATGGCCGCACACATCGGGTGTTGCCCGCTGTCCGCCGCTACCACGCCTGAGCGGCCATACTTGGAGCTGATGGACTTTCTGGCCTTGCACGAGGCTGCCACGGATTAAAAGGATTTTAGGCACTTGGCTACCGCGCTGGATCTTGCTTTGTTGTATCTGCTAGCCGCCGTGGTCGGTGTAGTGGGCTTTCGGCTGCTCAAGCTGCCGCCGATGCTGGGTTACCTGTCGGTGGGCGTGGTCATCGGCCCACACGCCTTGGGCCTGGCCGCCGACTCCGCCAGCGTCAAGTACCTGGCCGAATTCGGGGTGGTGTTTCTGATGTTCGTGATTGGGTTGGAATTCAACCTGCCCAAGTTACGCAGCATGCGAACCCTGGTCTTCGGCCTGGGTCTATCGCAAGTGGTGTTGACCATAGCCGGCGCGCTGATGGGCCACGCCTTGTTGGCCTGGCTGTTCATCCGCTACGGCAGCGGATGGGACCTGGACTGGCGCGGTGCGGTGGTCTTGGGCGGAGCGATGGCCATGAGCAGCACGGCCATCGTCGTCAAGCTCATGGCCGAGCGGCTGGAGCTGGAGTCCGAACATGGCAAACGCGTCATGGGCGTACTGCTGTTTCAGGACTTGGCCGTGGTGCCCTTGTTGGTGCTGATCCCAGCGCTGGGCACCGGGTCGGATGCGCACGGGCTGCTGGTGTCCATGGGCTTGGCGCTGGTCAAGGCCGCGGTGGTGCTGACCCTGCTCCTGGTGGGTGGGCAAAGGGTGATGCGCTGGTGGTTGACCATGGTGGCCCGGCGCAAGAGCGAAGAGCTCTTTGTGCTGAACCTGCTGCTGGTGACCCTGGGCCTGGCCTGGCTCACCGAGCATGCGGGCCTGTCCCTGGCCCTGGGATCCTTCTTGGCCGGCATGCTGATTGCCGAGACCGAGTACAAGCACCAGGTGGAAACAGACATTCGGCCCTTCCACGATGTGCTGCTGGGTTTGTTCTTCATCACCATCGGCATGAAGCTGGACTGGCGGCCGATCCTGGACCAGTGGGGCCTGGTGCTCTTGCTCACGCTGATCCCTGTGGTGGCCAAGGCGGTGTTGGTCACCGTGCTGGCAAGGGCGTTTCGAGCGCCCACCGGTGTGGCCGTGCGAACCGGCCTGTACTTGGCGCAGGCCGGCGAGTTCGGCTTCGTCTTGCTGGCTCTTGGGGCTGAGCAGAAGCTGATCGACCCCCAGTGGGCGAGCCCCGTGCTTGCCTCGATGGTGTTGTCAATGCTGGCCACTCCCTTTCTCATTGTCCACAGCAATGCGTTGGTGGCCCGGTTGGTGGCCAGCGACTGGCTGATGCAATCGGTGCAGCTGACCTCAATTGCCAAGAAGAGCATGCGCACCGAGGCGCACATCATCATTGCGGGTTACGGACGCAGCGGACAAAACCTGGCGCGCATCCTGGAACGAGAAGCCATTCCTTACATGGCCCTGGACCTGGACCCCGACCGGGTGCGCCAGGCGGCTGCGGCGGGGCAAAGTGTGGTCTTTGGCGATGCGGCACGCATCCAAAGCCTCATGGCCGCGGGACTGGCGCGGGCCAGTGCCGTGGTGGTGAGCTACCACGAGACGCCCTCGGCCATGAAGATTTTGCAATTGGTGCGCGAGCACGCGCCCAAGGTGCCGGTGCTGGTGCGCACCATCGACGACACCGACCTGGAGAAGCTGCGAGCCGCCGGTGCCACCGAGGTGGTGCCGGAGGCGATCGAGGGGTCGCTTATGTTGGCTTCCCATGCCTTGGCCCTGGTGGGTGTGCCGATGCGGCGGGTGATTCGCATGACGCGCGATGCGCGCGACGCGCGCTATGGGCTGCTTCGCGGCTACTTCCATGGAGCCGATGACGACACGGTGGAAGAACTGCAGCAGGCACGTTTGTTGACGGTGGGCCTGCCCAGTGCGTCGGCGGTAATCGGGCAACGACTGGGAGACCTGGCACTGCACGCCATCGGGGTTGAGGTCGTGTCGGTGCGGCATGCCGGCGGCTCGGTGCTTCGGCCCGATGAGGCCCTGGTGCTGCAAGCCGACGACACCCTGGTCTTATCCGGGGTGCCTGAGGCCTTGTCCCTGGCCGAAGCAAAACTCTTAAAGGGTTAACCCCCCCGCCCTGCCGCCTTTGCGCCGCGATGACGCTCTCCATAAGTTGGGTCCGCCCAACAGTTTTAGCCCACTGATACCCTGTTTTCCACGGGCATAACCTGAAAGCGTGAATACTAAGGAACATTACTTTTACCGCTGCAACACCGTGAAAACCCTCAAACTCACTGCCATCGCCACGGCCTCTGCCGTGGTCTGCTCGTTTGCCGCCGCCCAAACCGTTGCCCCCCCCGAGCGGGTGGAGGTGACCGGTTCGCTGATCAAGCGAACCGACCGTGAAACCCCATCCGTGGTGGAGGTGATCACCAAAGAGGACATCCGCGGCTCAGGCTATGCCACGGTGGAGGAGTTCCTGAAGTCCAAGTCTTACATCGACAACTCTTCGATCCAGGACGGCTACGGCACCGGCTTTGTGAGCGGCATCTCCACCTATTCGCTGCGCGGCTTCGGCTCGCAAGGCACCCTTGTGCTGATCAATGGGCGCCGCATTGCGCCGGTGGCAGCAATAGACATCAACTTCGGTCGCGGCTCGCTGATCAGCGTGAACGCACTGCCACAAGGCGCCATTGACCGCATCGAAGTGCTCAAGGACGGCGCCTCGGCCATGTACGGTTCGGACGCCATGGCTGGCGTGGTGAACTATGTGCTCAGGCGGGAGTATGAAGGCCTGGAGGCCTCGACCACCTACAGCGCCAGCGACCGGCGCGTGGGCCCGACCAAGTCAGCCAATCTCACCTTTGGTTATGGTGGCCTGGACTCAAAGGGTTTCAACGTCTTCGGCGGCCTGGAAGTGACCAGCCGCGGCAATGTGTTGCTGTCTGAGTTGACCGACCGGGGTCGTTTCGCCGACTACCAGTCCTACCTGACTGTGTCGGCCGGCAGCCTTGAGCGCTTCTCCCCCAACTCGGTGGCCTCGCTCTACAGCAACTACTACGCGGTTCCGACCTCCTACCCGGCCACGCGCACCCTGCCCGATGGCCAGGTAATTGCTGGCAGCAGTGCATCAGGTCCGCTGTTCCTGGGGTCCTTGGCGGGCTGCCCAGCCGACCGCACCGCGGGCAAGGGTGTACCCAGCCGGTTGCCCGGCTTCCTGGTCAGCACCCCGTCCATGCCCAATGGTATGTGCCGCTACAACACCGACAATGACCTGGAATACATCGCAGCCCAGGACCGTATGAACGCTGCGCTACGCGGCACCCTAGCCCTGAACAAGGACTGGACGGCTTATGCCGACGTCATGCTGTCCAAGACCAAGACGGTGGAGAACTTCTCCCCCTATGCCCTGACCACCACCGTGTGGACAGCCGGCACCGCGGCGCGCGCCGTGACCTGGCCGCTGGTCAACGGCACCTTCCTGGCCCAAAGTGCCATCGTGCTGCCCGCCTCCCACCCGGACAACCCCACCCGCGGAACGGCCAGCGCGCAGCCGGTCCAGCTTCTCTACCGCTTCGAAGACATCTCCCAACAGGCGATTGCGGACCTGCAGTCGACCCGCTTTACCGCCGGGCTGACCGGCACTGCGGGCTCATGGGACATCGACGCAGCCGTGATTTACAGCAAAATGGAAAACAGCACCACCCGCACCAACCGGATGCTGTCCTCCGGCCTGACGGCGGCCATCGGCGCGAATGGCAGCGCCTACCGCTTCGGCAAGATCAACACGCCTGAAGCGATTTCGACGCTAGTGGCCGATGCCACGATCAAGGGCTCTTCGTCCATCATGTCCACCGATGTGCGGGCATCGCGCGACCTGTTTCGCATGGCAGGCGGCAACGCCGCCGTTGCGGTAGGAGCCGAATTGCGCCGCGAGGAACTGTCCTCGGTGCCGAACGCCAATTATCAAAAGGGCGACTACATCGGCTTGGTGGCCAACGGCACTTCGGGCTCACGCGACTCAAAAGCGGCGTTTGCAGAGTTGCGCTTGCCCGTGATGCGCAATTTGGAAGGCCAAGTTGCTGCGCGAACCGAGTCGTACTCTGATTTCGGCAACGCCACCACAGGCAAGGCCGGCTTCAAGTGGGACCCGATCAAGTCCACGCTGTCGATCCGCGGCACCTTGGCCTCCGGTTTCCGCGCACCGTCGATCTCACAGATCAGCAACTCCTACCTGGTCAGCTTCCACAACAACCAAGACCGGCGCGTATTTGATCCGATCCGTTGCAACTCCAGCAACCCGGCCAGCCCAGTGAGCCTGGCCGGCACCGCGTCGCCATTCGCCGCGCGCGACTGCAACGTGCTGGGCTTTTCTGCCGTGGGAGCAGGCCAAAACCCTGGCAGCCTGCCCACGGTGATCAGCGCCAACCCCAACCTCAAGCCGGAGACTTCACGCTCGGCCACCGTCGGCTTTATCCTGTCGCCCAACAAGAGCGTTGACCTGTCGCTGGACTACTGGCAGTTTGACCGCTACAACGAAATCCGGGTGCAGCGCGGACTGGACATCATGAACGCCTACGTGGCCAATCAGTCGGCAAATGCCGCCTTCGTGCTGCGTGATTCGAACCAGTCGACATGGCTGCCTGGCGTTGCCAACAGCGGCCCGATCGTTGCCCTGGTTCGTCAGTACGGCAACTTCAACTACACCGCCACCAACGGCGTGGACTACGACCTGAGCTGGCGCCTGCTGGACCAGGGCAAGGACCGCATCACGCTGACCTGGGCTGGCACGCGCACCCTCAAGTACGACCAACAGATTCTTTCTGGCACCGCGCCGAGCCGCCTGGTCAACACCGCCATCTCGCAAGAAGTGCCCAAAAACCGCTACAACGCGAGATTGGAGTGGAGGGGTGAGAAGTGGGGCGGATGGACCCGCATCAATCACATCGACTCCATGCGGGTGAGCTCGACCTCGGTGTGCGAGACCTCCACATCGACACAGTATGTACCGCTGCGGGCCGAAGGCCTTTGCATGTTGGGTGCTGAGCGCACCTTTGACCTCGGCATGAACTATCGCGGTGTCAAGGATCTGGTGGTGTCGGCCAGCGTGCTCAACCTCACCAACTCCTATGCTCGCTCGGTGGGTATCCCCAACATCTTCACCTACTGGGATTTGGGTACTCCGGGAATGTTGGGTCGCCGCTTCGCGGTTTCAGCCAGCTACAACTTCAAGTAAGGCTTCAGCGCAGGTACACCTCAACCAAGCCCTTGAGCTTGAGAAGCAGAGGGCGGCCATAGCGGTCTACGGTCTTGCCCGAGGGCACCTTGATCCAGCCTTCGCTGATGCAGTATTCCTCCACATCGGAACGTTCGTGGCCGTTGAAGCGGATGCCGATGTCGTGTTGCATCAGTTCGCGCACATGGTGGGGGCTGCGGGGGTCGGTGGACAAGCGGTCAGGCAGGATGGGGGCAGATGGGCTCATGCCGGCGATTGTCGTCTCGTCGCACCCTTGTCAGAGGGCCGCACTGGGAAGTCGGGCGTGTGCTGTAGATTCGAGGCTCAGCCCAGGTGCGGCTGCCGCGGTCACCAAATATGAAGCTCCTTCGACATGGCCCCACGGGCCAGGAAAAGCCCGGCCTCCAAGACGATCAGGGGCATGTTCGAGACTTGTCGGGCCTGCTGCCTGACATCACACCTGAGCGCTTGTCGCCTGTCTCACTGGCGGCACTGGCGCGCAAGGTCACCAACCACGGGGAGGCTCTGCCTGTGGTGCCCCACGGCACAAGGCTGGGCCCACCTGTAGCGGGCATTCGCCAGTTCCTGGGGATTGGCCTGAACTACCGCCAGCATGCAATCGAAGCAGGCATGGCCATCCCTACCGAGCCCATCGTGTTTTCCAAAAGTATCACCACGCTGGCCGGGCCCGATGACGACCTGCCACTGCCCGCCGGCTCGGCGGCCCTGGACTACGAGGTAGAGCTGGGCATCGTGATCGGCACCACCGTGCGGCGGGTGGCACTTGCCGACGCCCTTGGCCATGTAGCGGGCTATGTGCTGGCCAACGACGTCAGCGAACGTGACTGGCAACTTCACCGCGGGGGCCAGTGGCTCAAAGGCAAGTGCCACGACGGGTTTGGCCCCATCGGGCCTTGGTTGGTGACCGCCGATGAGGTGCCTGACCCACAGCAGGTTGGCCTGCAGCTGAGGGTGAACGGCGAAGAACGACAAAACAGCAGCACCGGGGACATGATCTTCGGCGTGGCCGAGATTGTGAGCTATCTCAGCCAGTTCATGACCTTGCTGCCCGGTGACGTGATCGTCACCGGCACGCCTCAGGGCGTCGGCATGGGCTTCAAACCCCCGAAGTACCTGCAGCACGGCGATGTGGTGGAGCTGTTCAGCCCCCAGTTGGGCCGGCAGCGCCAGCGCGTGGTGTCCCTGGGGTGAGCCCATCCGCGGCATCGCAGCCGCATTGGAAAGGCTCGCTGCGGCTCGATTACCGCTGGGACCAGGGCCGCACCGTAGCGCGCGACTGGCACGAAGGGCCCTTGCGTGTGCTCAAGGCTCTGTACCCCGACGGCCCCCACACCTGTGAACATGTCTTGGTGCACCCGCCAGGTGGCTTGGTGGGCGGCGACGAGTTGCGCATCGACGCCCACCTGGGCGCGGGCAGCCGCGTGCGACTGACCACACCAGGGGCCACGCGCTTCTACAAAAGCCTGGGGCCTGCGGCGGTGCAGCGGGTGTCGCTGCGGGTGGATGAAGGCGCCCGCCTGGAATGGTTGCCCCTGGAGACCCTGGCCTACAACCGCTGCCGGGCCGTCAACGAGTGCCGATTTCGCCTGGCTGCCGGCGCGCAGATGATCGGCTGGGACCTGTGCTGCCTGGGCTTGCCGGCCTCGGGTGACGGCTTTGAACACGGTGAGGTGCTGCAACACCTGGAGATCGAAGGCTGCTGGTTGGAGCGCGGCCTGCTGCGTGCCGACGACCGCTTGCTGCGCAAATCCGCTTTGGGCCTGGATGGGCAGCCAGCGGTGGCCAGCCTCTGGTGCGCCAGCGGCTCTGCCTGGACCGAGGCGCAGCGCCAAACGCTGCAGGACACGGCGCTGCACACCTTGGCCCAAGGAGGTGCCGTGCTGCACGCCTATGGCGTCACGAGCCCCAATGACCAGGTGGTGGTGCTGCGCGCCTTGGCGCACCGGGTCGAGCCGGTTTTCGATCGGTTTCAGCAGGTTCGACAGGCTTGGCACCAGGCGCTGTGGAGCACAGCAGCGAGCCAGCCGCGCTTGTGGCACCTGTAGGGGCACCCCTTCAGATGGCCATCATCGCCTTGACGCCGTCGCGCGCCATGTGGGCCCCCAGGCCCTGCGCAATCACGCGGCCTCGCTCCAGCACCACGTAGCGGTCGGCCAATTCAGCGGCGAAGTCGTAGTACTGCTCCACGAGCAATACCGCCATCGGCCGACCGTCCAGGCCCTGTTGAGCCAGCCGGCGCAAGACCCGGCCAATGTCCTTGATGACGCTGGGCTGGATGCCTTCGGTGGGCTCATCGAGCATCAGCAGCGAAGGCCGGCCCGCCAGGGCGCGTCCGATGGCCAACTGCTGCTGCTGCCCGCCCGAAAGGTCGCCACCGCGGCGCTCGCGCATTTGCAGCAAAACGGGGAAGATCTCAAAGATTTGCGGCGGCAGTGGTGCGGCGCGCGGCGCGGCCGACAGGCCCATCTGCAGGTTCTCCATCACGGTCAAGCGCCCGAAGATTTCACGGCCCTGTGGCACATAGCCCAGGCCGGCGCGTGCGCGTGCGTGCGGCGGCAAGCGGCTGATGTCCTGCCCTTGCCAGTCCACCCGGCCCTCGCGCAGCGCCACCACGCCCATTAAGGCCTTCAGCAGGGTGGTTTTGCCCACACCGTTGCGGCCCAGCGCCACCGTGATCTGGCCAGGCGCCACGCTCAGGTCGATACCGCGCAGGGTGTGCGAGCCACCGTAGTACTGGTGCAGGCCCTGGGCCCGAAGCTCAGCGACCAAGGTACACCTCCACCACATGCGAGTTTGCTTGTACCGTGGCCAGGGTGCCCTCGGCCAGCACGCTGCCCTCGTGCAACACGGTAACAGTGCGGTGGCCCTGGGTGAGCTGCTCCACGAAGTGCATGTCGTGCTCCACCACCACAAGGCTGTGTTCGCCCTGCAGGCTCAGAAACAGCTCGGCCGTGCGCTCGGTTTCCTCATCGGTCATGCCGGCCACCGGCTCATCCAGCAACAGCAAGGCCGGGTCTTGCATGAGCAGCATGCCGATCTCCAGCCACTGCTTCTGGCCATGCGATAAGAGCCCGGCTTCGCGGCCCGCTTCGCCGCGCAACTGGATACGGCTGAGCATCGCGTCGAGTGTGTCCACCTGTTCACCGCTCAAGCGTGAACCCAAAGACGAGCGCACGCGCCGATCAGCCTTGAGCGAAAGCTCCAGGTTTTCCAAGACCGACAGGGGCTCGTAGACCGTGGGCTTTTGAAACTTTCGGCCGATGCCGGCCTGCGCGATCTCGTTCTCGCGCAGCTTCAAGAGGTCGATGGTGGACCCAAAGAAGGCGGTGCCTGCGTCGGGTCGCGTCTTGCCGGTGATGACATCCATCATGGTGGTTTTGCCCGCGCCATTGGGCCCAATGATGCAGCGCAATTCGCCCACAGCGATCGATAGGCTCAAAGCATTGAGCGCCTTGAAGCCGTCAAAGCTCACGTTGATGTCGTCGAGGTACAGCGCCACACCGTGGGTGAAGTCGGGGCCCTGCCCTCGATGCACACGTCCAATGCCCGCGCTGCGGCCACCAGACTCAGTCTGGCCCCCATGCTGCGCGCGGGACTGGTGTTCCTGCAGGCGGCGAGCACCGGCCTCGAGAAGGTCCGGGGTCATGTGCGCTGCTCCTGCTTCGCCACGGCCGCGCGCCCCGACCACTTCGCCTTCACGGTGCCCACCAAGCTCACAAGCCCGCCCGGCAGCACCAACGTCACCAAAATGAACAGCGTGCCCAGGAAGTACAGCCAGTACTCGGGGAACACCTGGGTGAACCAGCTTTTGGCGCCGTTGACGAAGAAGGCACCCACGATGGGCCCGATCAAGGTACCGCGGCCACCGACCGCAGCCCAGATCGCCATTTCAATGCTGGCGGCAGCCGACATCTCGCTGGGGTTGATGATGCCCACCTGGGGCACGTACAGCGCACCGGCCACGCCGCACATCACGGCCGACAGGGTCCAAATCGCCAGCTTGTAAGACACCGGGTCGTAGCCGCTGAACATCACCCGGCTTTCGGCGTCGCGTATGGCCTGCAGCACTCGCCCAAACTTGCTAACCACGATCCAGCGCGAAAGAAGGAAGAAGCCCAGCAGCACCGAGCCGGTCAGCGCAAACAAGGCCAGCCGCGTGGAGGTCTGCTGCAGCGGAATGCCCAAGATGCGCTTGAAGTCGGTGAAGCCGTTGTTACCGCCAAAGCCGGTTTCATTTCGGAAGAACAGCAGCATGGCAGCGAAAGTCAACGCCTGCGTGATGATGGAAAAGTAGACCCCCTTGATGCGGGAGCGAAAAGCAAACCAGCCAAACACATAGGCCAGCAAGCCCGGCACCAGCAGCACCATCAAGGCCTGAAAGACAAAGGAGTCGCTGAAGGTCCAGTGCCAGGGAAAGGCCTTCCAGTCCAGGAACACCATGAAGTCGGGTAGGTCTGCCTGGTACTGTCCGTCGCGGCCAATTTGGCGCATGAGGTACATGCCCATGGCATAACCGCCGAGGGCAAAAAACAGGCCGTGGCCCAATGAAAGGATGCCGGTGTAGCCCCAGATCAGGTCCATGGCCAAGGCACAGACGGCATAGCACATGATCTTGCTGATGAGGGCCACGGCATAGTCACTCAGGTGCAGTGCGTGGGCCGGCGGCACTAGGCCGTTGAGCACGGGCACCAAGACGAGCACCGTGATGAGCGCCGCGGCCACGCCCGCCCAGCCCTTGGGGCCCAAGAGCCGTGCGCGCGAGGGGTCCACCACAGCGCAGGCCATAACATTCAAGCCGGTGGTGTCGACAGTGCTTGCGGTGTTCATCGTGGGCTCCTCAGGCTTCAGCCGAACGGCCACGCATGGCAAACAGCCCCTGCGGCCGCTTCTGGATGAACAGCACGATGAACACCAAGACCATGATCTTGGCCAACACCGCACCCGCCCAGTCTTCCAACAGCTTGTTGAGCACCCCTAGGCCCAAGCCCGCAATCACAGTTCCTGCCAATTGACCCACGCCGCCTAGCACCACCACCATGAACGCGTCCACGATGTAGGCCTGCCCCAAATCGGGCCCCACATTGCCCACCTGGGAAAGGGCGCAGCCGGCCAGGCCCGCAATGCCCGAGCCCAGCGAAAAGGCCAAGGTGTCCACACGCGCCGTGTTCACGCCCACACAGGAAGCCATGCGGCGGTTTTGGGTGACACCCCGCACCATCAGCCCCAAGCGGGTGCGGGCAATCAACTGCGCCACCGCCAACAGCACCAAGGCTGCGAACACGATGATCACCAGGCGGTTGTAGGGCAGCGTGAGATTGGGCAGCACCGCCAAGCCCCCGCTCATCCAGGACGGGTTTTCCAGCGGCACGTTCTGCGCACCAAAGAGGCTGCGCACGGCCTGAATCAAGATCAGGCTGATGCCCCACGTGGCCAAGAGCGTCTCCAATGGACGGCCATAGAGCCACCGCAGCACGGTGCGCTCCAGCGCCGCCCCGACCAGGGCAGCCGACGCAAAGGCCGCGGGCACCGCCGCCAACACATAGAAATCGAACAAGCCCGGCAGCCACTGGCGAAACGCGCCTTGCACCAGCCAGGTCGCATACGCCCCAATCATCATCAACTCGCCGTGGGCCATGTTGATCACGCCCATCAAGCCGTAGGTGATGGCCAGGCCCAAAGCCACGATCACCAGGATAGACCCCAGGCTGATGCCAGAAAACACAATGCCCAGACGATCGCCCCAGGCCAAGCGGGATTCGATGGCCGTCACTGCACGCGCCAATGCAGCACGCACCTGCGCATCGGTTTCAGCCCCGCCGCTCATCCGTTCCTGCAAAAGGCTGCGCACCGAGGGTTCGCCACTTTGCGCCAAACGCTGCACGGCCGCCAAGCGTTGGGCCGCCTCGGGTGCAGCCACCGAAGCTAGGGCTTGCAGCTTTTCCAAAGCGTTGCGGAGTTCGGGCGAGGTTTCGGCGGCCAGCGCCTTTTCAACCAAGGCCAACTGCGTGGCGTCGACGCCAGCGGTGGTGAGCTGACGGATCGCCTGGGTGCGCACCGCCAGGTCCGCGGACAACAGGTTCAGGCCCGACTGAACCGCCGAAATAGCGCTGCGCAGCCGGTTGTTGATCAGCGCCTCTTGCGCGTCGGCGGGCAAGGCAGCCAGCGCAGCGCCGCCAGCCACACGCACGTTTGGACCCCGGACCACGAAGGCTTGGCTGGCGTTGGCCTTGACCTCACCATCCTCCAAGGCCTTGAGGAAGTCGCCCAAACCCGCATCGCCACGGGCAGCAGCATCTTGCAGTGCCTTGAGCCGGTCGTCGGTGTCGCCCACCGCGATGGCATGGGCCTGCTGTGGTGTCAGCGCCTGGGCTTCAGCGGCGCCAGGGCCCCATACGCCCAAGCCGCAGGCGATCCCAACGAGAACACTCAGCGCCCGAGCACGCGCCGCGCGCGAACACCCTGCCAGGTGGCTGAGGTCGCACCGGCCAAGGCGCTGGGCAAAACCAACCACCGCCCGGTGGCAGAGCCACCGGGCCTCGGGCAGAAGGCTCATACCGATCGATGCGGATCCAGCTGCGGGCAAGGATGGCCGCGATCAGGACTTCTTCGGTGCCGTCACCGGCTCGTCCTTCTTGCCCTTGTTCTCGGGAATAAAGGGGCTCCAAGGCTGCGCCTTCACAGGGCCGGGCGTCTTCCACACCACACTGAACTGGCCATCGGCCTTGACTTCGCCAATAAACACGCTCTTGTGCAGGTGGTGGTTTTTCTCGTCCATCTTAGAGGTGATGCCCGAGGGCGCGGTGAAGGTCTGGCCAGCCATGGCTGCAATCACCTTGTCGGCGTCGGTGGTCTTGGCCTTCTCCACAGCCTGCTTCCACATGTAGATGCCAATGTAGGTGGCCTCCATCGGGTCGTTGGTCAGCGGCTTATCCTTGTGACCCGGCAGGTTCTTGGCCTTGGCATAAGCGGACCACTTTTTGGTGAACTCGTCATTGGCCGGCGCCTTGATCGACATGAAGTAGTTCCAGGCGGCCAGGTGGCCCACAAGCGGCTTGGTGTCCACGCCGCGCAGTTCTTCTTCGCCCACTGAGAAGGCCACGACCGGTACGTCGGTGGCCTTTAGGCCTTGGTTGCCCAGCTCCTTGTAGAAGGGCACGTTGGAGTCACCATTGATGGTGGAAACCACTGCGGTCTTCTTGCCCTCGCCGGCGAACTTCTTGATCTTGGCGATGATGCCCTGGTAGTCGGCGTGGCCAAAGGGGGTGTACTCCTCCAAGATGTCGGCATCGGCCACACCCTTGCTCTTGAGGAACGCGCGCAGGATCTTGTTGGTGGTGCGCGGGTAGACATAGTCCGTGCCCAGCAACACGAAGCGCTTGGCGCTGCCGCCGTCCTTGCTCATCAGGTATTCCACGGCGGGAATGGCCTGCTGGTTGGGAGCTGCACCGGTGTAGAAGACGTTCTTGCTGAGCTCTTCGCCTTCGTACTGCACGGGGTAGAACAGCAGCGAGTTGAGCTCTTCATAGACCGGCAGCACCGACTTGCGGCTCACGCTGGTCCAGCAACCAAAGGTAACGGCCACCTTGTCTTTGCTAATGAGCTGGCGGGCCTTCTCGGCAAACAGCGGCCAATAACTTCAGGTGGTGACGGCGGTTCATGAGTGGTTTCTCCAAAAAATTGCGCGACGATGAAGAGGCGCCCCTCGGGCGCTGCGGGACTGCAAATAGAATTGCTGCTGCGTGCAGCAAAGGCCGTGCCAACCCCGCGCATTAGGAAAAGCTTGCTAATTGGCGTACCGACCCGCCTTAACAGCCTGTACGGCACCGACTTGGGCGCCGGTGGCGCCCAAACGTGGGGCGCAGCGCGGCTGTGTGCGCCAAGCGCCACCTGCTTTGGTGCGCTGTTGGTGGCCGCCCGACCCATGTTTACAGACCAACGGATCAAGACTGCAAAAGCCTTGCACCAAAGGCCCTGAACTTGCATAGACTGACACGGTCGCTCTGAACCAACAGCCACCATGGACCTGACCCCGCGCGAAAAGGACAAGCTCCTGATCTTCACCGCTGCTTTGGTGGCCGAGAGGCGCCGCGCACGCGGGCTCAAGCTCAATCACCCAGAGGCGGTGGCCCTGATCACCGCGGCCATCATGGAAGGTGCGCGCGACGGCCGCACCGTGGCGCAGTTGATGAGCGATGGCAAACAAGTCCTGCGCCGAGACGAGGTGATGGATGGCATTCCTGAAATGATTCCCGACATCCAGGTGGAAGCCACCTTTCCTGACGGCACCAAGCTGGTGACGGTTCACCAACCGATTGCCTGAGGCCGAACCAAAGCGTGCCGCTCGAATTCACGCCTCCGACAACCGAAAACCCTCCACCCGTCAACTTTGGAGACCCCAGCATGAAGACCCCTAGCGCAGCACGCCGGTTTTGGCCCTACACCGCAGCCCGCCCAGCGGCCCTCGGCACAGCCACGGTTGTGGCGCTAGGACTGGTATCGCAGGTCGCCTGGGCCCACGAGGGCCATGGCGCCTGGGGCGAGTTGCACGCGCACGGCGACACGCTGTGGGGCCTGGCCGCGCTGGCCGTAGCAGTGCTCGTGGGCTTGGTCTTGGGGAGGCGCAAGTGATCCCCGGCGAGCTCTTGTGCGACGACGGCGAGCACCTGCTCAACCCCGGACGCCGCACGCTGACCCTGGTGGTGCAGAACACGGGTGACCGCCCGATACAAGTGGGTTCCCACTACCACTTTGCCGAAACCAACAGCGCCCTGCAGTTCGATCGCGTGGCAGCGCGTGGCATGCGGCTGAACATCGCCAGCGGGACGGCGGTGCGATTCGAACCCGGCCAACAACGCACCGTTGAACTGGTGGACTACGCAGGCGCTCGCCAGGTGTGGGGCTTTCGGGGCGATGTGCAAGGGAGTTTGTCATGAGCCGCATCGGGCGACGTGCTTACGCGGAGATGTATGGCCCCACCGTGGGCGACCGCCTGCGCCTGGCCGACACCGCCCTGGTCATTGAGGTTGAACAAGACATGACCTTGCGCGCCGAGGGCTACGGCGAAGAGGTGAAGTTCGGTGGTGGCAAAACCATCCGCGATGGGATGGGCCAATCCCAGCGCCCAAACGGCCCGGGCATGAAGGACGCGGTGGATTGCGTGATCACCAACGCGGTGATCATCGACCACTGGGGCATCGTCAAGGCCGACATCGGCATACGCGGCCAACGCATTGCGGCTATTGGCAAGGCCGGCAATCCCGATGTGCAGCCAGGCGTGGACATCGTGATCGGCCCGGGCACCGAAATCATCGCCGGCGAAGGCCTGATCGTCACACCCGGCGGCATTGACACCCACATCCACTTCATCTGCCCGCAGCAGATCGAAGAAGCGCTGTCCAGCGGCATCACCACCATGTTCGGTGGCGGAACGGGCCCAGCCACCGGCACCTTTGCCACCACCTGCACGCCCGGCCCCGAAAACATCGCGCGCATGCTGCAGTCTGCCGACGCCTTCCCGATGAACCTGGGCTTCTTGGGCAAGGGCAACGCCAGCCGCCCGGAATCCTTGCGCCAGCAAATCGAGGCCGGCGTGGTGGGCATGAAGCTGCACGAGGACTGGGGCTCCACGCCCGCAGCCATCGACAACTGCCTCAGCGTGGCCGAGGAAACCGACACCCAGGTGGCCATCCACACCGACACGCTCAATGAAAGCGGCTTCGTGGAGGACACAATCGCCGCCTTCAAGGGCCGCACGATTCATAGCTTTCACACCGAAGGCGCGGGTGGTGGGCATGCGCCAGACATCATGAAGGTGGTGGGCCTAGACAACGTGCTGCCCTCCTCCACCAACCCCACACGGCCCTACACGGTCAACACCATTGACGAGCACCTGGACATGTTGATGGTGTGCCATCACCTGGACGCGGGCATCGCTGAAGACCTGGCTTTTGCCGAGAGCCGCATACGCCGCGAAACCATTGCAGCTGAAGACATCCTGCACGACCTGGGTGCAATCAGCATGTTCAGCAGCGACAGCCAGGCGATGGGCCGGGTAGGCGAGGTGATCATCCGCTGCTGGCAAACCGCGCACAAGATGAAGGTGCAGCGGGGCGGGCTGGGTAATGCCTCCATGCGCGGGGGCCTCTTGGGTGGAGACAACGACCGCCATGACAACGCGCGGGTCAAACGCTACATCGCCAAGCTGGCGATCAACCCGGCCCTGACCCATGGGATTGCTCACGAAGTGGGCAGCATCGCGCCAGGCAAGTGGGCCGACATAGTCTTGTGGCGGCCAGCCTTCTTTGGTGTGAAGCCCAGCCTGGTGCTCAAGGGGGGCCTCATTGCCATGGCCGCCATGGGCGACCCCAATGCCAGCATTCCGACGCCCCAGCCGGTGCACATGCGGCCGATGTTCGGTGCGTATGGTGGTGCGCGGGCAGCCACTTCGATCACTTTTCTGAGCCAGGCTGCTGTGGCTGCAAGCGTCCCGCAACGCTTGGGACTGCGCAAGGCAATTTCCTCGGTGCGGGGCTGCCGCGGCGTGCGCAAGGCCGACATGGTGCACAACGGCTGGACACCCCATATGGAAATTGATGCGCAAACGTATGAAGTGCGCGCCGACGGTGAGTTACTCAGCTGCGAGCCTGCTGACGAACTCCCCATGGCCCAACGCTACTTCCTCTTCTGACAGAAACCCCGGGCCCGGCCCCCATACTGAACCTTGAGCGCGGACATGCGCGTAGCCTGCACATGTTGACGATACACAAGCTGATGAGCCAACCCAAGCTTGCGCCTGTGCTGCTGCAGCGCTTGGCAACCGTGGAGCTGGACTGGGACACCCGACAGAGAAGCCGCTTCGAAGCCCTCGACTCTGATGGCGTGCGCCTGGCTGTGTTTCTGCCGCGGGGCAGCGTGGCTCGCGGTGGCGATGTGTTGGTGGCTGAGGACGGCTCGATGCGCCGCGTGCTGGCCAAGGCCCAAACGCTGATGAAGGCACGCATCTGCGCTGAACACGGCAGTGTCTTCGACCTGATGCGCGGTGCTTACCACCTCGGTAACCGGCACGTGCCTTTGGAGTTGCAACGCGATTGGCTCAAGCTGGAGGCCGACCCCGTGTTGGCCGAGCTCCTGGCGGGCTTGCACCTGATCGTGGAAACCGTGTCCGAGCCCTTCGAGCCTGAGGGGGGCGCCTATGGGCGCGGCGCGCTGATGGGGCACGGACATGGACATCACCGTCATGACCACAGCCCGATGCACACACACCAGCACGCTGCTGAACACCGACATGACCCGACCGCCGGCTGAACCGCCGCCCCCAGGGAGCCGTCAGCCACAGATCCTGCTGCAGTTGATGTGGTTGGCCTCTCCGGCTTTGCCAGTGGGGGGCTTCAGCTACTCAGAGGGCCTGGAGGCCGCTGTAGAGGCACGTCTGGTACACGATGAAATCAGTGCTTCGGTTTGGCTGTTGGACCAACTGCAGCTGGTTGTGATTCGCTCAGAGTGGGCGGCCGTGATGCGGGCGCACGCAGCCTTTGCGGCACACAACGCATCGGACATACAGACCATCAACGAGTGGGTGATGCACACGCGCGAGACACGCGAATTTCGTTTGCAAGCCGAGCAAATGGGGCGCTCTTTGGCCGACTGGCTGCTGCAACGCTACCCTCAAGAGTCCCGCGTTCAAGCCCTGCGCGCTCTGCGCCCGGCCCCGACATGGCCGGTGGCCTTCGCGCTGGCCGGTGTGCTGGCCGGTGCGCGGGTGGCTGATGTGTTGATGGCCCACGGCTTCAGCTGGGCAGAGAACCAGGTGCAGGCAGTGATCAAGTGCATACCGCTGGGCCAATCAGCGGGCCAGCGGGTACTGCAAAAACTCAGCCAGGCACTGCCCGGCGCGCTGCGCAGCCGATTGGAGACGCCGGTCGAAGAGGCCCAGGCCTACACCCCTGGCCTGGCCATCCACAGTGCTTGGCATGAGCAGCAGTATTCACGTTTGTTCCGTTCCTGAATTGAAAGAACCTCCATGCCTCACAGCCACCACATTCCCGGACGCACCAAGCCAAACCCGCCGTTGAGAGTGGGCATCGGTGGGCCCGTGGGTTCGGGAAAGACGACCCTGCTTGAAATGCTGTGCAAGGCAATGCGCGAACGCTGGAACCTGGTCGTGATCACCAATGACATCTACACGAAGGAAGACCAGCGCCTGCTCACGGTGGCCGAAGCCTTGGAGCCCGAACGCATCATGGGAGTGGAAACTGGCGGCTGCCCGCACACGGCCATCCGCGAGGACGCCTCCATCAACCTTGAAGCGGTAGACCGCATGCTGAGTCGATTTCCTGATGCCGATATCGTCTTCATCGAGTCTGGTGGCGACAATCTGGCAGCGACCTTCAGCCCCGAATTGTCTGACCTCACCCTTTATGTGATCGATGTTGCGGGTGGGGAGAAGATTCCCCGTAAGGGTGGCCCTGGCATCACCAAGAGCGACCTGCTGGTGATCAACAAGATCGACCTGGCGCCCTTGGTGGGCGCGAATCTGGACATCATGAAGGCCGACACCGAGCGCATGCGTCCGCAGGGCGACGGCAGGCGACCCTATGTGATGACGAACCTGCGCACGCAACAGGGCTTGGATCGCGTCATCGGATTCGTCGAGCAGCGCGGGTTGCTCGCCTAAGTGCCGCCGAGGGATGCGGTCACATGTCCATGGCCGGGCGGTGTTCCTCGCATGGTACGAAGCGCCAGCGGCCCACCAGCAAGAACAGCCAGGTGAACACCGCGGTGAATATCGGCGACACCAGCGCAGCTCCCGTGCCGGCATCGCCCAGCAGGCGCGGGCGTCGGCGGGCCGCAACCGGCCCAGGCTCAGCGGCAGCTGCAAGTGGCGCGACGACGCCTCAAACAGGACGAGGCCTGGCTGCAGCAACGGCTGGCAGCCGTGGCCCAAGCCAAAGCAGCCCTGAACGCCAGCATGGGCAAGTTGAGCAACCCCTGCACAGAGCGGCGCCTACTTCCCGATGCAAAAGCTGGAGAAGATGGCGCCCAGAAGGTCGTCGGCACCGACCTGCCCCGTGATCTCGCCCAGCGCAAGGTGGGCGCAGCGCAGCTCTTCGGCCAGCAGGTCCAGCGCCGGTTCGCGGTGCTGCATCTGCGCCTGGGCCTGCGCCAGGTACGCCGCTGAACGCTGCAAGGCCTGCAAGTGGCGGGTGCGGGCCAGGGCCACGCCTTCGGGCATGGCCTGCCAGCCTGCGCGGGTCAACAAGGCCTGGCGCAGCGCATCCAGGCCTTGTCCAGTCTGGGCCGACACCGCCAAGGCCCCGCTTGGGCAGGCCTGCGGCGCCACCGCATCTGCTTTATTGAAAACGACCATCAGGCGCTCTTGAGGCACCCCTTGGGCCTGCAACGCTTGCACGATGGCCCGGTCGGCCTCATCGTAGGCCGCCTGGCCGCAGCGCGCGAGGTCGCGAACAAACAGGACCGCGTCAGCCCCGCGTATGGCCTCCCAGCTGCGCTGGATGCCGATGCGCTCAACCTCGTCGCTGGCCTGCTCGGTGTGCCGCAGCCCTGCGGTGTCCACCACATGCAGCGGCACCCCTTGAATCTGTAGCACCTGCTCAATGCGGTCGCGCGTGGTGCCGGCCACGGGTGTGACGATGGCCACTGCCTGACCTGCCAGAGCGTTGAGCACCGAGCTCTTGCCCACATTGGGCTGCCCGGCGATCACCACCCGCAGCCCCTCACGCAGCAGCACCCCCTGCCGCGTTTGGTCCATCACATCCTGCAGCGACTGCACGATGGCCTCAAGCTGCCCCTGGGCATCGGCCTTTTGCAGGAAGTCGATCTCTTCTTCAGGGAAGTCCAGCGTGGCCTCCACCAGCGTCCGCAGGCGCAGCAGGCGTTGCGCCAGCTCGTCGATACCTGACGAAAACGCGCCCTGCAGGGACCGCGCGGCCGAGCGTGCAGCCGCCTGCGTGCCTGCGTCGATCAGGTCGGCCACCGCCTCGGCCTGCGCCAAGTCGAGTTTGTCGTTGAGGAAGGCGCGGCGCGTGAACTCGCCGGGCTCGGCCAGGCGCAAGTGCGGGAGAACGGGGCCTTGCTCAACCACAGCAGCTGCGGCCTGCAAGCAACGCTGCACCAACATTTGCAGCACCACAGGCCCGCCATGGGCCTGCAGCTCCAGCACGTCCTCACCCGTGTAGGAGTGCGGCGCCTCGAAGAACAGGGCCAGACCCTGGTCGATCGCCTGGCGCTGTTCGTCCAGGAACGCGGTGTAGGTGGCGCGCCGCGCCTCCAGCAGCCGGCCGCATAGGGCTTGCGCCAGGGGTCTCAGGCCGCGCCCCGACACCCGCACAATGCCCACTGCACCGCGACCCGGCGCAGTGGCCACCGCCACGATGGGGTCCAGATCGCCGGGCATCACCCGCTACTTGCCAAGCACGCCCAACTGCTTGTTGATCATCCACTGCTGCGCGATCGACAGGATGTTGTTCGTCAACCAGTACAGCACCAGGCCGGCCGGGAAGAAGAAAAACATGAAGGAGAAGGCGATGGGCATGATCCACATCAGCTTGGCCTGCACGGGGTCTGGCGGCGTGGGGTTTAACCATGTTTGCAGCAGCGAGGACGCGGTCATCAACAGCGGCAGGATGAAGTAGGGGTCTTTGGCCGCCAGGTCGCTGATCCAGCCCACCCACGGCGCGTTTCGCATCTCGACGCTGGACAGCAGCACCCAGTACAGGGCGATGAAAAAGGGCATCTGCACCAGGATGGGCAAGCAGCCGCCCAGCGGGTTGACCTTCTCTTCCTTGTAGATACGCATCATTTCCTGCTGCATCTGTTGGGGCTTGTCTTTCAGGCGCTCGCGCATTTCCATGATGCGCGGGTTGATCGCCTTCATCTTGCCCATACTGCGGTAGGCGCTGGCGTTGAGCCAGTAAAACGCCGCCTTGAGCAGGAACACCAAGGCCACGATGGCCCATCCCCAGTTACCGATCACGCCGTGCAGCATGTCGAGCAGCCAGAACAGCGGCTTGGCCAGCACGGTGAACCAGCCGTAGTCTTTCACGAGCTCCAGGCCCGGGGCCAAGCCGGCGAGCTTCTTTTCTTCCTGTGGCCCGGCAAACAGCCGCGCCTCATGGACTGCCTGCGCACCAGGCGCCACGGAGCCCAGGGGCACAACGGTAGCAATGGAGTACAGGTTGTCGCTCACTTTGGCGGTGCGGTACTCGCGCGCTTGGCGCTCAGCGAGGATCCAGGCCGCGGCGAAATAGTGTTGCACCATCGCCACCCAACCATCTTCAGCCGACTTCTCGTGCTCAGCCTTGTTCTTTTCGATGTCCTTGAAATCCAGCTTCTGGAACTTTTTGGCCTCGGTGTACAGGGCTGGGCCGGTGAAGGTGAAGTAGAAGGCCGACTCACCTGGAGGCGGATTGCCGTCTCGCACCAGCTGCAAGTAGAGCTGCGGCTCAATGGCCGCCTCGCCGCCGTTGAAAACCTCATGTTTGACGCCGATGGCGTAGTCGCCGCGCTTGAAGGTGTAGGTCTTGACGAGCTTGACGCCGCTGGCGGCCGCGGGGGTTTCGAAACGCACCACCAGGCTGGCCTGGCCGTCCTTGAGCTCGGTTTCTTGGCTGGCCAGCAGCAAGGTGCTCAGGTGGTTGGGCAGCACCACCCCCGCCTGGTTGGTGATCAGTCCCGTTTGGGCCAGGTACACCCGCTGGGCAGACTGGTCAAACAACACCACCTGGCGGTCGGGCACCTCAGGGTCGCGGTGACGCAACAGCTCAAGCTTTTGGAGCTCGCCACCCCGGGTGCTGAAGGTGGCCTTGACCAGGTCCGTGGTGACGGTGAAGGTTCGCGCCGAGGCTGAAGGCGCGCTGCCAGGGACGGCCGCTGCCGGGCCGGCGCCGGAGGAAAGCGCCGGTGTGGGCACCCCACCAGCCGAGGCCGACGGCACGGCCGCAGGTGCCGCGCCCACAGGGGCCTGTGGCGCTGGCGCAGCGGCCTTGGGTGCTGCTGGCGAGAACATCGAGGGTTGCCCGTTGTGTTTTTGCCAGGCGTCCCACAGCAACACAAGCGACATCGTGAAAATCACCCACAGCAGGGTGCGGCGCATATCGGTCATGGAGGGGGTCCGTTGACAGTAGAAGAGGAAGCGGCGGGGACCGGGTCGTGGCCCCCGTCACACCAGGGGTGGCAGCGCAACACGCGCCAGCCAGCCAGCGCGGTGCCCCGCCAGGCACCGTGGCTTTCCAGAGCCTGCAAGGCATACACCGAGCAGGTGGGTGTGAAGCGACATTGTGTGCCAAGCCAGGGGCTCAACAGCAGCCGATAGCCCTTGATAGGCCAAGACAGGATGCGGGCCATGGGGCTCACAACCGGGCACCCCTTTGGCCATGGCGCACTATCGCGTGGCCCATCAGTTGCTGGAGTTCGTCACGAACCGCTTGCTTGAGGGATTCAGACGCCGCGCTGGGGAACTGGGTGCGGTCAAACCCGTGACGCAGGCGCACCACCCAAATGCCCCCTGGCAGCCCTAAAACGCTGCCATGCTGATCGGCCAAGACCTGGCGCATTTGGCGCCGTATGAGGTTGCGGGTAACGGCACGGCGCGCGTGGCGCTTGGGGACCACGTAACCGGCCCAAACCCCTTGAGTTGGCGCCCCTTGCGGTTCAGTGGTGTCCCACGCCGCGGCGGTTGGGGCTTGCGTTGCATTGTCCACGGGCTTGTCCACCGGGTTTTCAAATGACTTATCCACAGGCCCGTAGGACTCTGGCTCCGCTGCTGAGGATAACCCAGGTGCGCGGATGTGCCGGTTGGGGCGCGAGGCTGGCTCGAACAAATGGTGCAAGGCGAAGTGCGGGGTTTTCGCAAGCCACGGCCCAGCCATCGCGCGCTGGAAGTCTTCGGGCCTGTTCAAGCACTGCAGTTTCGGGCGTTCGCCAGGAGGCAACGGGGCGCTGGCCGGGATCACCGGGCGCCCCTCATGATCAATGCCTTTGGCTACTGCTGAATCGGGCGGCAATGCTGGCCTGCGGCAGACGGCTCAGGCGGCCCCGCGCCGCCTCAGGCGGCCAGACGCTTGCGGCCCTTGGCACGGCGCGCGCGGATCACGGCGCGGCCGCCGCGGGTCTTCATGCGAACCAGGAACCCGTGCGTGCGGGCACGGCGCGTCTTGGAAGGTTGGTAGGTGCGCTTCATGGTTCAGGCCATAAATCGGGAAACCCTTAATTAGAACACCGCGCGTTCGGCTGGTCAAACCGAGCGAAGCGATCCCCAATGGCGGTGCCGCGAGCAGCGCACTTTGTCAAGGGGATGCAGCGACAAAAGCTCTGTGGATAACCCTGCTTCACATGCCGAACGAATGTCTAAAATGCGGTTGCTCGACCTCTTGTTATCCACAATGACGCCCGAATTCTGGACCCGCTGTTGCGAGCGGCTGCTCGCCGAACTACCCGAACAGCAATTCAACACCTGGATTCGTCCCCTAGATCCCCCGGCAGTCGCCGCTTTGGAAGGTGTGTCCAGCGGCCCCCAATGGGTGGCCCGCTTGGAGATGCCCAACCGCTTCAAGCTCGATTGGGTGCGTTCTCAATACGGCGCACTGCTGCAGCACGTCATGAACGAGGTGGCACAGAATCAGGTTCGCCTGGACCTGGCCCTGGCGCCCCAGCGCAGACCTGCATCTGTGCTCCCTGGGCCGGCAGGAGCCCACACGCCTGGCTTGAACGAGGGCTTGAGCGCGAATACCGCAAATGACGGAAAGAGCTTCTATGGCACTGCCCCGCCGCTGGTCCTTTCGGGCTTCGCGTCAGCCGCAATACACCCGACGTCCGGCGCCGCCAACCGCCTGAACCTAACGCTCACCTTTGAGTCCTTGGTGGCTGGTCGCGCAAACCAAATGGCCCGGACAGCGGCGCTGCACGTCGCTGGTGCTCCCGGTCATATGTACAACCCACTGTTTATCTACGGCGGTGTTGGTCTGGGCAAGACCCACTTGATCCATGCCGTGGGCAATGCGCTGCTCAAGGACAAACCCGGCGCGCGCATCCTGTACCTGCACGCCGAGCAATTCATCTCCGATGTGGTGAAAAACTACCAGCGCAAGACCTTCGACGAACTCAAAGCCAAATACCACCAGCTAGACCTGCTCCTCATCGACGATGTGCAATTCTTTGCTGGCAAGGAGCGCACGCAAGAGGAGTTCTTCAACACCTTTGAGGCGCTACTGGCCAAAAAGGCCCACATCATCATGACCAGTGACACCTATCCCAAAGGGCTGGTGGACATCGACCAGCGGTTGACCAGCCGCTTTGATGCCGGATTGGCCGTGGCCATCGAGCCGCCGGAGTTGGAGATGCGGGTGGCCATTCTGATCCGCAAGGCCGAAAGCGAAGCTACGACCATTCCCGAAGACGTGGCCTTCTTCGTGGCCAAAAATGTGCGGGCAAATGTGCGAGAGCTCGAGGGCGCTCTGCGCAAGATCTTGGCCTATGCGCGTTTCACGCACAAGGAGATCACGATCAACCTGGCTCGCGAGGCACTCAAAGACCTGCTGAGTCTGCAAAACCGCCAGATTTCCATCGAAAATATTCAAAAGACAGTCGCTGATTTCTACAAGATCAAAGTGGCCGACATGTATTCCAAAAAGCGGCCTCACTCGATAGCGCGGCCGCGCCAGATAGCGATGTACCTGGCTAAAGAAATGACCCAGAAGAGCCTGCCTGAGATCGGCGACAGCTTTGGCGGCCGTGACCACACAACGGTGCTGCACGCGGTGCGCAAGGTAGGCGGTGAACGTCAAAAAGACACCGAACTCAACCAGCAACTTCATCTGCTGGAGCAAACCCTCAAAGGCTGATGCTGCCGCACAAGTCTGGGGATAAAACCTGTATGGATGTCGAACAAGAGCCTACTTGCTCACAGCCCCACTGGACGGCGGGAAGTTGTTGTATGGCACTCCCGCAGAAATACCGGCTCCGTACCCAGGGTTGTGGAGGGCCCAAGTCCTTGAACAATCAGGTGAAAATACGCTTTTCCACTGCCCGTGGAAGGCTCTATTTAGTTCTACCAATCTGAGAGATTGAAAACATGATGGTCGTGAAGGCGGCACAAGAAAAAATCCTCAATGCCCTTCAGGGGGTGGCCGGTATCGTGGAAAGGCGCCACACCTTGCCGATCTTGGGCAATGTGCTGATCCGAAAAACAGGCGGTGAAGTGGAGTTCACGACATCGGACCTGGAAATCCAAGTGCGTACCCGTGCGGCTTTAGGTGGGGACGAAGCCTTGTTTTCCACCACCGTTGGCACCCGTAAGCTCATCGACATCTTGCGCAGCTTGCCTGCTGACCAGGTGGTGAGTTTGTCCACTGCACAGAACCGGCTCACGCTGCAAGGTGGTAAAAGCCGTTTCACTTTGCAGACCCTGCCGGCCGACGACTTTCCCCTGGTCAATGAGGCAGCGGACTTTGGTCCAGCCTTCTCGGTGCCCCAGGCTACGCTTAAGGCCTTGATCGGGCAGGTTCACTTCGCCATGGCGGTGCACGATATTCGTTACTACCTCAACGGCATCCTGTTTGTGGCTGAAGGAAATACGCTGACGTTGGTGGCGACCGACGGCCATCGTTTGGCGCTGGCTCAGGCACAGTTGGAGCACCAAATGCCCAAGCAGGAGGTGATCTTGCCGCGCAAGACAGTGCTGGAGCTTATGCGCTTGCTTCGTGATAGCAAAACCGAGGGCGAAGAGCACACCCCCATCGAGATGCGCTTCGCGCCCAACCAGGCCAAGTTCAGCTTCTCAGGACTGGACTTCGTAACCAAACTGGTCGAGGGCAAGTTCCCTGACTACAACCGAGTCATTCCTAAGAACCACAAGAACAAGATCACCTTGGGGCGCACCACCCTGCTGGCTTCTTTGCAGCGCGCAGCCATTCTTACGAGCGACAAGTTCAAGGGCGTACGTTTGAATGTCGAAGCAGGCTTGATGAAGATTGCATCCAGCAACGCTGAACAGGAAGAAGCCAGTGAGGAAATTGAAATTGATTACGAAGGCGATGCGATCGACATTGGTTTCAATGTTAACTATCTCATGGACGCACTGGCCAATATGACGCAGGAGATGGTGACGGTGGAATTACAGGATTCCAACTCAAGCGCGCTGTTGACGATTCCGCAACAGGCGGGCTTCAAGTACGTGGTCATGCCCATGCGCATCTAGCAGCCCCTTGCTCGCGCGCCATCACGGCGTGGGTGCCCGCTACAGGGAGAAATCCTGGCGGGCTTTTCAGTTTCTTGAGGGCGGTACAGACAGATTCTCAGCACCGTTTTTCAATACCCGATAGGGCCCTAACGCCCAAAATTTCAAATGTCCGACCAGAACGAAGAACCCGAAGACAACCCTCGCCAAACCATCCTGGGCGCGTCTGCTGACACCGGCTACGGCGAAGGCAGCATCCAAGTCCTGGAAGGCCTGGAGGCAGTGCGCAAGCGCCCGGGCATGTACATCGGCGACACCAGTGACGGCACGGGCTTGCACCACCTTGTATTTGAGGTGGTGGACAACTCCATTGATGAGGCCTTGGCAGGCCACTGCAACGATATCACCATCACCATCCACACCGACAACTCCATCAGCGTCATCGACAACGGGCGGGGCATACCCACCGGTGTAAAGATGGACGACAAGCATGAACCCAAACGCTCGGCCGCCGAAATTGCGCTGACCGAGCTGCATGCCGGTGGCAAGTTCAACCAGAACAGCTACAAAGTCTCGGGCGGTTTGCATGGCGTGGGGGTGTCCTGCGTGAACGCCTTGAGCAAGTGGTTGCGCTTAACTGTACGGCGTGAAGGTAAGGCCCACTACATCGAGTTCCGCAAAGGCGTGTCACAAGACCGAGTGCTGCAACTGCGCGATGGTTTTGAGATCAGCCCTATGAAGGTGATCGGTGACACCGATAAGCGCGGCACTGAGGTCCACTTCCTGCCCGATACGGACATCTTTCAACTCAATAGCGAGTTCCACTACGACATTCTGGCTAAGCGGATGCGCGAACTCTCGTTTCTAAACAATGGCGTGAAGATTCGACTGGTCGATGAGCGGCACAACAAGGAAGACGTGTTTGCCTACGCCGGCGGTGTGAAGGGGTTTGTGGAGTTCATCAACCAGGGCAAGACAGCGCTGCATGGCAACATCTTCCACGCCATGGGTGACAAGATGAGTGAGCAAGGCACCAATATCGGCGTTGAAGTGGCCATGCAATGGAACAACGGCTACAACGAAGCAGTGCTGTGCTTCACCAACAACATTCCGCAGCGCGACGGGGGCACCCACCTCACCGGTTTGCGCGCGGCGATGACGCGGGTAATCAACAAGTACATCGAAGACAACGAGCTGGCCAAAAAAGCCAAAGTGGAAATCAGCGGCGACGACATGCGCGAAGGCTTGGCCTGCGTGGTCAGTGTGAAGGTGCCCGAGCCGAAGTTTTCCAGCCAGACCAAGGACAAGCTGGTGAGTTCGGAGGTGCGCGCCCCGGTGGAAGACATCGTGGGGCGCTTGTTGACCGACTGGCTTTTGGAAAACCCCAACGACGCCAAGCAGGTGTGCAGCAAGATTGTGGAAGCCGCGCGCGCCCGCGAGGCCGCACGCAAGGCCCGCGAGGCCACCCGCAAAACCGTCATGGGCGGCATGGGCTTGCCTGGCAAACTTGCAGATTGCCAAGAAAAGGACCCGGCGCTCTGTGAGATCTACATCGTGGAGGGCGACTCGGCTGGGGGCTCGGCCAAACAGGGGCGCGACCGGAAGTTCCAGGCCATCTTGCCTTTGCGAGGCAAGATCTTGAATGTCGAAAAGGCGCGCTTTGACAAGTTGCTCAGCAGCGACTCCATCCTCACCCTGATCACAGCGCTGGGCACGGGAATCGGCTCTGAAGAGTTTGATGTGAACAAGCTGCGCTACCACCGTGTGATCATCATGACCGATGCGGACGTGGACGGCGCACACATCCGCACCCTGCTCTTGACCTTCTTTTACCGCCAAATGCCCGCCTTGGTGGAGCGCGGCCACATCTACATCGCCCAGCCGCCGCTGTACAAGGTCAAGCATGGCAAGCAGGAGCAGTACCTCAAGGACGGGCACGAGCTGGACGCTTTCCTGCTGAAGGTGGCTATCGATGGTGCGTGCGTGGAGCCTGGTGCGGGGCGCGCGCCCATCAGCGGAGACGCCCTTGCGGGAATGGCGCGCCAGTATGTTGAAGCCACCAACGTGATTGACCGCCTGTCAGCCTGGATGGATGTGGAGGCCCTGCGGGCCATCAGCGACGGCCTAACCTTGAACCTCGACACGGCCGAAGCCGCCGCAGCATCAGCTGGTGCCTTGCAGTCGGCCCTACACGATGCGGTGGTGGAAAACGCCTACGACACACGAACCGACAAGCATGTGCTGCGGATCGGCCGGCGCTTCCATGGCAACCTCAAGACCAGCGTGATCACCGCCGACTTTGTGCACGGGGCCGACTACGAGGGGCTCAGCCGCGCGGGTGTGACCTTCAAGGGCCTGCTGACCGAAGAAGCCGTGGTCAAGCGCGGTGAGGGGGAGAAACAAAAGGAACACAAGGTGGGCGACTTCCGCGCCGCCATGGCTTGGCTGATGCTGCAGGCCGAAGGCGCGGTGGGCCGCCAGCGCTACAAGGGCTTGGGCGAGATGAACCCCGAGCAGCTGTGGGAGACCACCATGGACCCGAATGTGCGGCGCTTGTTGCGGGTGCAGATCGAAGACGCAATAGAGGCCGACCGTGTGTTCACCATGCTCATGGGCGACGAGGTGGAGCCGCGGCGCGGCTTTATTGAGACCAATGCGCTAAGGGCGGCGAACATCGACGTTTGAAGCCAAACAGCGACAACATGGCCATGAACGAAACACAGCAGCGTGCCCTGGCCGCACAAGCGATCAAGGCTTGGGGCGACGCAGCTTTGGTAGCGCCCTTTTCCGTGGCCTACCCCGGCTTGCAGCTGGCCGACGGATACGCGGTGATGAATCACCTGCACCAGCACCGCGTGCAGTTGGGCTGGGCGCCGGTGGGGCGCAAGATCGGGTTCACCAACACCACCATCTGGCAGCGCTACGGCGTTCACCATCCGATCTGGGGCTGGGTGTATGACCGTACCCTGCTGCCGGCGCCAACGTCCCACAGCGAGGGCTACACCTGTGCCTTAGGGGGGCTGCTACAACCCCGCATCGAGCCTGAGATCGTCTTGTGTTTTGACCGCACGCCACCGGCGAGCGACGACCCGCATGAACTGTGGTCTGCGGTGGCATGGGTGGCGCATGGCTTTGAGCTGGTGCAGTCCCACTATCCCGAGTGGCGCTTCAGCGCAGCGGATGCGGTGGTCTTTGGGGCGCTGCATGGCTGCCTAATGGTGGGGCCGCGCGTGCCAGCACAGGCGCTGGCGTCAAGGCCTGAGGATGCTGTGGCAGCCTTGGCCGGCTTGCAAATCACGCTACAGCGCCACGGCGACCAAGGTTGGGAGGACTGCGATCAGGGCCGCGGCTCGAATGTGTTGGGCAACCCGCTCCTGGCGGTGGCGCATCTGCAGCGACAACTCGCGCGTGAAGGCGGGCCGCTGATTCAGGCCGGCGAAGTGGTCACCACCGGGACGGTGACCGATGCCCATGCGGTGGCCCCGGGGCAATCCTGGCGCACCCAGGTTCGGGGCCTTGGGCTGCCCGGGTTGCAGGTGCGGTTTAGCGACGCAGTGGCAACCGGGCCTGGGCACCGCTCATGAGCTGCGCTGGCGTACCATTCGCGCAGCTCTCTATTTGAGCTAGGCAAGCAATCAGCGGGGGATGGACTATGCGGCGTGCAGGACTTACTGTTTCAGGCGCTTGGAGCGCGCTTTTTGGATGGGCCGCGGCCTTGCTGGTTGGCACCGCGGAGGCCGGGACTGTCACCGTGGTGACCTCTTTCCCCAAGGAGCTCACCCAGGCCTATAAGACTGCGTTCGAGCGGTCGCATCCAGGCATTCGATTGGAGATTTTGAACAAAAACACGGTGCAGGGCATGGCATACATCCGCGAGCTGCCCGCGGGACAGCGCCCCGATTTGTTTTGGGCCTCGGCGCCGGATGCCTTCGAGGTGCTGGCCGGCCAGGGCCTGCTGGAGGCCATCCCTGACTTGGCCAACAAGGCAGCCCCGGCCAAGGTCGGCAACTATCCGATCAACCCGCCTGACTTCAAGTACCTGGGCCAAGCTTTGGCAGGCTACGGCATCATGTGGAACACCCGATACTTGGCAGCCAACAAGTTGCCGCCGCCCAAGCAGTGGGCCGAGCTGGTCAAGCCGGTTTACTTCGGGCATCTGGCCATCAGCTCGCCCGCCCGTTCGGGCACCACGCATCTGACGGTGGAAACAATGTTGCAGGGTGAGGGCTGGGAGAAGGGCTGGTCGCAGATCTTGCAGATAGCGGGCAACTGCGCAGCCATCACCGAGCGCAGCTTTGGTGTACCCGATGGTGTGAACAACGGGCAGTTCGGCATCGGCTTGGTGATCGACTTCTTTGGGCTGGCCGGCAAGTATTCGGGCTTTCCGGTGGACTTTCATTATCCTGATGTAACGGCGGTGGTGCCGGCCAATATTGGTCTGGTGGTGGGGGCCAAAAACAAGGACGAGGCTCGTAAGTTCATTAGCTACAGCGTGTCGCTTGAGGGGCAGCAGCTGTTGTACGACCCGAAAATTTCTCGCTTGCCCATCTTGCCGCCTGAGGCCATGGGGGGACGTACCCCGTCGGGCTATCCCAACCCGTTTGAGATCGCCAAGCGATCCAAGGTCCAATTCGATTCCGATCTCAGCGAAGCACGTTACAACGTGGTCTCCGCGGTTTTTGATCAAGCCATCACCTTCCGGTTGAAGGAGTTGCAGGCAGCAACCAAGGCTATTCACGCGGCTGAAGCCGCGTTGGCCCAACGGTCCAGCCCAAGGGCTGCGCAGCTGCTCAAGCAGGCGCGAGAAGCGGCCTACACGCCAGTGGTGGATACAGCCAAGGTGGGCGACCAGGCGTTTTTGAGTCTGTTTGCCGCCAACAAGAAAGATGCGAGCGTGAACAAGGGTGTGACTGCCCTGGAAAACCACTGGAACACCACTGCCAAGCAAAACTATGAGCGTGCCCGCATCCTGGCTGAACAAGCCCTGGCGGCTTTGAAGTAAGCCAGCCGGATGCGCCACGGTTTGGGGGTGTGGACGGCCGGTGTCTTGGTGCTGGCCTTTCTTCTGTTCTTTTTTGTGTTGCCGGTGGGCACGGTGTTCGTCACGGCCTTCTTGGACGCCGACAACCATCCTACGCTCAGCCACTTCGGGGCCTTCTTTGGCTTGGCGCTGATGCGCGAGGCTTTCTTCAACAGTCTTTATGTGGCGGTGATGTCGGCCGTATGGGCCGCCGTGTTGGCCGTGCCGCTGGCGGTGCTGACGGTTCGGTTCAAGTTTCGCGGTGCGCTGCTGATCCAGACGCTTGGGGTTCTTCCACTGATCATGCCGCCCTTCGTGGGTGCGGTGGCCTTGCAGCTGATCTTCGGGCGCAGTGGTGCACTCAACCTGATTCTGCAGGACACCTTCGGCTTTACCGTGCCCGTCATGGAGGGCTTGAACGGAGTGGTGTTCGTGGAGGCGATCCACTACTTTCCGTTTATTCTGATGAACCTGACAGTGGCGCTTCGAAACATCGACGGTGCGATGGAGGAGGCGGCGCTGAATTTGGGCTGCCGGGGATGGCGCCTCTTCTGTCGAGTGGTTTTTCCCTTGTCGCTGCCGGGCTTTGTGGCCGGCGCTTCTTTGGTGTTTGTCAAAGTGTTCGATGACTTGGGCACCCCGCTGGTGATGGGGCAGACCAACCTGCTGGCCCCCCAGGCTTACTTGCGGATCACGCAGGTGGGGCTTGAAGACCCACTTGGGTATGTGATCAGCGTGGTCATGATCGGATTTTCGATTGCAGCGATGGCCCTGTCGGCCCAAGTGCTCAAGGGCCGCGACTACTCAACGCTGCAAAAGGGCGGCACTTCGTTGCAGCAGCGGGAGCTGTCGCCGGTGGCGTCGCTTGGAGCCTACGCCCTGATCGGCTCGGTGCTCTTGGTCACCCTGTCGCCGCATGTGGGGGTGCTGCTGCTTTCACTGGCCGAGGTGTGGAGCTTCTCACCGCTGCCCGACGCTTACACGCTGAACCACTACGCCACGGTCTTAAGCGAAAGCTCCGGGATGATCCGCAACACCTTGCTGTACTGTGGCCTGGCTGCGCTGCTGGATGTGGTGTTGGGGGTCACCATTGCTTATCTGATTTTGCGCACACAGCTGCCGGCTCGACAGTGGTTGGACTGGATCGCCACGGCCTCGCTGGCGGTGCCGGGAATCGTCCTGGCCATTGGCTTCTTGCGGCTGTTCAAGGGGGTCACCGTGCCCGGCACCGACATGCTCATCACCGGGACCTGGGTGGCCATCATGCTGGCCTATGCGGTACGCCGTCTGCCCTATGCGCTGCGCAGCTGCATGGCCGCTTTGCAACAGCTGCACCCGACTTTGGAAGAGGCTGCCCAAAGCTTGGGGGCCACGCGGGCGCGCACGATACGGCGCGTGGTGGTGCCTTTGATGGGCGGGGGCATCCTGGCCGGTTTTGTGACCAGTTTCATCACCGCAGCCGTTGAGCTCTCAGCCACCATCCTGTTGGTGTCGGCCGATTCTCAGGCGCCTATGAGTTACGGCATCTACCTGTATATGCAAAGCGTAGCCGGCCGTGGCCCCGGGGCAGCTCTGGGGGTGCTGGCTGTCGTGGTGGTGGCCGTGGGCACCTATTTGTCCCACGTCGTGGTCGAACGCTCGCAGGCGCGCACCGATCGGCAAGCCGCCTGAATTCGCACAGTGCCCATGAAAAAAGTCAGTGTCAACTTTCACGGTATCCGCCTGGCTTATGGATCCACCGAGGTCCTGCGGGATGTGAATCTGGACATCGCGCCGGGTGAGTTTTTTGCTCTGCTCGGCCCATCGGGTTCGGGCAAGAGCTCGCTGCTGCGGCTGATTGCTGGCTTCAACCGGCACGAGCAAGGGCAGATCTTGGTGGATGGGCAGGACATCAGCCTTTTGGAAAGCTGGCAACGGCCGGTGGGGCTGGTGTTTCAAAACTATGCCCTGTGGCCCCACCTGTCGGTGTGGGATAACGTGGCGTTTGGCTTGGTCGAGCGCCGCCTGCTGCGCTCTGAGGTGGCCAAGCGCGTCGGCGCTGCGCTGGATATGGTGGGCTTGGGCGCGTACGCGCAGCGCCGCCCGTCGCAACTTTCGGGAGGCCAGCAGCAGCGCGTGGCCTTGGCGCGTACCCTGGTGGTCGAGCCGCAGGTGTTGCTGCTGGATGAGCCACTTTCCAACTTGGACAAGACCTTGCGGGTGCAGATGCGCCGGGAGCTGTTGTCGCTGCAGCGGCGGCTGGGCTTGACCACGATCTTTGTTACTCACGATCAGGAAGAGGCCATGACCACTGCCGACCGTATGGCCGTGCTGGACCAAGGCGTGGTGCAGCAGGTCGGCACCCCCATGCAGTTGTACGACGAGCCCGTGAATGCCTTTGTGGCGCACTTCGTGGGGACCATGAATGCTTTGCCAGCGGTGGTGGGATCCGATGTGACCATCGGGTTTGGCCAGGATGGGGGATTCGACGTGGCGGTGTTCGGAGCGCACGCCAGGGTGCGTGCCAGCGACTCATCACCCTCATGGAAGCCAGGCGATGCCGCCTGGTTGTGCTTGAGGCCCCATCATGCAGTGTTGCTTGAATCAGACAGCCCCAGGGACAGCCAACACCTGTGGCTGCAGGGCTTGGTGCAAGACCGTGAGTTTCTCGGCGAGTTCGTGCGTTATACGGTTGCACTGCCCGGCGCCCCCCAGGCGCTGCTCCAGGTGGACGAGCCCCATCGAGCGGGCCGGACGCTGCGCGCCGTGGGGCATGCCGTGTGCTTGGGGGTGGACCTGTCACAGGTGCGACTCTTGCCGCGTTAGTGGCTTGCCGGCGCGGCTGAGGGTTTATGCTCGGCCCATACGCGCAGTTGGCGTGCGGCTGGTCAGCCCGATCCGCGCTTCTTCGCATGGCGCTGGACAAACAGCGAACGCCCGAGCGCCAATCGATAGGCTGTGCAACAAGCCCAGATCAAAAAGGTGAATCCGCAGGCCGCGAGGCCCATGGGCTGCAGTTTGAAGGCTCGACTGCAAGCCTGCAAGCGCCGAGCTGAACGAATGAAGAGAACCGAATTGAATCAGCGTTGGATGAGGGCTGCCGGCGGTCTGGCGGTGGTGTGGGTTGCTGCTCTTGTGGGCGCCTGTGGCGGGGCTTCCTCCGGTGACCAAGCTCGAAAGCCCGAACCTGCGGTGCTGAGCTTGGGCCGCGAAGACATCTGGGTCGCCGGACGCAGCGGCGCGGTGGCCACGGCCCCCGCGCTGACAGGCGCCATTCAAGCCGAGCGGCGCGCAGACCTGAGGGCCGAGATGGGCTCGGTGGTGCTGCGCGTCTTGCGCGACAACGGTGAGGCAGTCAAGCGGGGCGAGCTTCTGGTCAAGCTCGACGACGCGGCCATTCGCGACACCTTGTTGTCGGCTGAAGAGGCCTTGCGCGCGTCGGAGCGATCGCTGGAAGGGGCCGAGCGCACCTTTCAGCGCCTGAAGTCCCTGCAGGCGCAGGGAATGAGTTCGCTGCAGGCAATGGAGGACGCAGAGGTTCGTCGCAACCTGGCCAAAAGCGAGCAGGTGGCCGCCAAGGCGCGGGTGGCCACGGCCCGCCAACAGCTTGAGCGCACCGAGGTTCGGGCGCCCTTCGACGGGGTGCTGGCCTCGCGCAAGGTGTCCGCTGGCGACACGGCCACCATGGGCAAGGAATTGGTGCAGGTCATTGATCCGGCCAGCCTGCGCATGGAGGCTCTGGTGCCGGCAGAGCGCGTGGGTGAGTTGCGGGTAGGACAGACCGTCAAGATTCGGGTGCAGGCAGCAGAGCTTGGGGATCGAGAGGGCCGCATTCGTCGCATCGACTCAGTAGCCCAGCCGGTCTCTCGCCAAGTGGCTGTGGTGGTGGACCTGGTGGGGGCGGCTGGCCGCGGTGGCTTGTTTGCGGGCTTGTATGCCGAAGGCTTGGTCGATGTGCAGGGCCCTGCGGTTGTGGCCGTGCCTGAGACGGCCCTGGTTCGCGATGGCGAGAAGTTCGCCGTGTGGGTTTTGCACGAAGGTGCGCTCAAACGAGTAACGGTGAGTTTGCAGCCGCGCGATATGCGCACCGGCCTGTTTGTGGTGACCCAGGGCCTGAAGGCCGGCGACCAGGTGTTGCGCAGCCCCGGCAGTCGGCCGGTGGATGGCCAGCGCTACACCGTGCGCGAGGGCTGAGCGATGTTCCTGTCGAACTTCAGTGTCCGCCGCCCGGTGGCCACGGTGGTGATCATCTTGGGGCTGATGGCGCTGGGCATGTTGGCCTTGAGCAAGCTGAAGGTCAATGAACGGCCTGACGTCGCCCTGCCACTGTTGGTTGTCAACATTCCCTACCCAGGGGCATCGCCTGAGACGGTGGAGCGTGAACTGCTCAACCGTGTGGAGAAGTCGTTCCAGTCGGTGACGGGCGTGCGCGAGGTGCGCTCCAGCGCCAATGAGGGCAGCGCGTCTTTGCAGATCTTCTTCGAATTCGGCAAAGATCTGGTTGAAGGAGCCGACGAGGTTCGAAATGCCCTGGGGTCGGTGCGTTACAAGCTGCCTACGGAAATCCGCGAACCGGTGATCGTGCGCATCGACCCCTCAGCCCAGCCGATCATGCAGGTGGCGGTCTCTTCCAGCACCGAAAGCCATGCGGTGATTTCTCGTTTGGTGGAGGACCAGCTGGCCGACCGCTTTCGGGCGATTACAGGTGTGGCGCAGGTCAATGTCTACGGCTCGTTACGGCGCGAGCTGAGCGTATTGCTGCAGGCGCAGAAGATGCGGGAATTGAACGTCACCGTCAACGAGGTGATCAATGCCTTGCGCCAGCAAAACACGGCTGCTCCGGTGGGCAAGGTGCGCGGCGTGCTGGAAGACCAAAGCATTCGGCTCATGGGTCGGTTGGAGAAACCCGAAGAGTTCGCCCAGATCGTGGTGCGGCGCAACGGGGCTGAGCTCATACGCTTGGGGCATTTGGCGGTGATTCAGGACGGCTTTGCCGAGGTGACGTCCTTGAGCCAGCGCAACGGCAAGCCCAATGTGGGCATGTCCATCGTTCGTTCGCGCGAGGCCTCCACGGTGTCGGTAGCCGATGAGGTGCGGGGTTTGGTCAAGACCATTCAGGCCGAGCTGCCCGAAGGTTCGGTCATTGCGGTCACAGAAGACGGCGGCAAGAACGCGCAGCGCAGCCTCAACAATGTGATTGAGGCCCTGGTGTTGGGGGCGGTGCTCACCGTGTTCGTGGTGTACGTGTTCTTGAACTCATGGCGCTCGACCCTGATCACGGCCCTGTCATTGCCCACCTCGGTACTGACTGCCTTCATCGCGGTTTGGCTGTGCGGTTTCACCCTGAACTTCATGACCCTCTTGGGGCTGTCGCTGGCCATCGGCGTGCTGATTGACGATGCCATCGTGGTGCGGGAGAACATCGTGCGCCACATGGAGCGCGGATCCGACCGCGTGACCGCGGCACTGCAAGGCACGGCCGAGATCGGCCTGGCAGTGGCGGCCACCACCTTTTCCATCGTGGCGGTGTTTGTTCCGGTGGCCTTTATGCCCGGCATTTCCGGCGAATGGTTCCGCCCCTTTGGCTTGACGGTGGTGGCTTCGGTCTTGGTGAGCTTGGTGATCTCCTTCACCTTAGACCCGATGTTGTCGGCCTATTGGGGTGATCCCCCCGGCCATGAGCAAGAACCAAAGAAAGGTGTGACGCGGCTGCTGCAGCGGTTCAACGACTGGTTCGATCACCAAGCTGACCGCTATGGCCGCATCATCGAGTGGGCGCTGCACCATCGGCGTTGGATGACGGCGTTTGCAGTGCTGAGCTTTTTAGGTGCCATTGCGCTGCAGGGCAAGTTCGGCGGCACCAGCCTCTTGCCGGTGGCGGACTACGGCATTTTGGCCATTGACGTGCGCACGCCGCCCTCGTCAAACTTGGAATACGCGCGGCGCAAGGTGGAAGCGGCCGCGGCGCTGGCGCGCGAGTTGCCCGAGACCAAGGCCACCAATGCACAGGTCAACGTCAACGGGGGCCGTGTGTATGTGGACATCGGCGACCGCAAATCCCGTAAGCGCCTGACGGTGGATGTGGGCAAGGACTTACGCCGCAAGATTGAGGTCTTGGTGGGCGCGGAGTATTCGGTGCTCGACGATTTGGCCGGGGGTGCTCAGAAGCCGGTGCAAATCCGCTTCACCGGCCCGGATTCGCGCAAGCTGCTGCAACTGACCGAAGACTATATGGACCGGCTGAGGCAGGTGCCGGGTGCGGTGGACGTGGGCTTATCCTTGCAGTCGCCCCAGAACGAGCTGCGGGTCGAGCTTGACCGCGGCCTGGCGGCGGCCCTGGGCATCTCTGCGGGTGACGTCACCAGCACCCTGCGGGTGGCCTTTGCTGGCGTGGAGGCTGGCGACTGGGTGGACCCCTCGGGAGAAGCTCGGGATGTTGCGGTGCGCTTGATGCGGGCAGATCGCCTGGATGCCAGCCACATAGAACGACTGCCGGTGCCCATCGGCAACACGGGGCAAACCGTGCCTTTGGCCCAGATTGCCACGGTCACCATGGGCAAGGCGCCCTCGCGCATCGAACACATCGACGGCAAGCGCAGCGTGGGTGTGGCAGCCAATGTCCAGGGCCGCGCAGCGGGCGAGGTGTCGGCCGATGCGGTGAAGCTGGCCAAGTCCATGGGTTTCCCGCCGGGATACGAGATTAACCTGGCCGGTGCTTCCAAGGACCAGCAGGAGGTGTTCAAGCAGATGGGCATCGCCTTGATTTCGGGCGTGGTGCTGATGTATTTGGTCTTGGTGATGCAGTTTGGCTCGTTCACCGCGCCTATGGCGGTGATGCTATCGCTGCCCTTGTCGCTGATTGGGGTGGTCTTGGCGCTGTTAATGACGGGCTCAACCCTGAACCTGATGAGCCTGATCGGGGTGATCATGCTCATGGGCTTGGTGGCCAAGAACGCGATTCTGTTGCTGGACGCCGCACGGGTGCTCGAAGCCCAAGGGGTGGATCGCGAAGAGGCCCTGATGACAGCCGGGCGTAAGCGCCTGAGGCCGATTCTGATGACCACCTTTGCCCTGATCGCCGGCATGCTGCCGGTGGCCATCGGTATGGGCCAAGGAGGTGAGTTCTACCGCCCCTTGGCAGTGGCCATCATCGGCGGCACCATCACCTCCACCATCCTGACGCTGCTCGTGATCCCAAGCTTCTACGACTCCATTGAGTTGATGCGCGACCATCTGTTCGAAAAGTTCCGCCGCCGCAGTGCTGAGCGTGGCGTGGCCTCGGCCGTGGTGCTCACGGGCCTGGAGATCGTGGCCACTTTGGTGATGCTGCGCGCGCTGTGGCGCCTGGGGCGGGCGGTGGCGGTGCGGTAGGGGGCTGTGGACGGCCAGATGGTGGACAAGCCTGTGCCGCTGCGGGCACAGGCGCTGTTGGCGCGGCAAGGGTAGTGCCGGAGAGCGCGGGGCGCCCGGGAGCACCGCTTCAAACGGCCCCGGTTTCATGGCCTTGCAGGGCTCTTGCCGCAGAGCACGCACCCATCGTGTAGGCGGCTTGCTACGTTTGGCGGGCGCGCTGCCCGAGCGCTGGGTTCAGCCGTGGTACTGGATCACGGTCTTGGTGGTGCTCATTTCCTCGAGCGCCAGGAAGCCCTTCTCACGACCGTGCCCGCTGCGCTTGGTGCCGCCGAAGGGCAGCTCCACGCCGCCTCCGGCACCATAGCAATTGATGAAGAGCTGCCCCGCCTTCACCGCCTTGGCCACTCGGGTTTGGCGGCTGCCGTTTTCGGTCCATACCGCTGCCAACAGGCCGTATGGCGTGCCGTTGGCCAGTGCAATGGCGTCGGCTTCATCCTTAAATGGGAAGGCGGCCAGTACGGGGCCGAACACCTCCTCACAGGCCAGTTGCGCATCACGTGGCACGGGGCCAAAGAAGGTGGGCGTGACCCAGTGTCCGGTGGGTGAAACACCTTCGGCGATATGCCCTTCGGCCAACAGCGGAATGCCAGCGGCCTTGGCCGCGGCGATGTAGCGGTTCACGCGCGCTTGCTGCGCAGGGTTCATCACCGGGCCGCAGTCGAGGTCCATGGCTGGGGTGCCGACGCGCACCTTGGCATAGGCGGCCGCCACCTGTTCCACCACGCGGTCGTAGATGCTGTGTTGCACCAACAGGCGGCTGCCCGCGGTGCAGGTCTGCCCCGCGTTCTGCACGATGGCCCGCACGATGATGGGCACAGCGCGCTCGATGTCGGCATCTTCGAAAAGAATCTGCGGCGACTTGCCGCCCAACTCCAGCACACACTTCACCGCGTTGCGGGCTGCGGCTTGCTGTACCAGGGTGCCCACCTCGTTGGAGCCGGTGAACGATATGAAGTCGATGCCCGGGTGGCCAGCCAGCGCCGCCCCCGCTTCTTCGCCCAGGCCGGTGACCACATTGATGGATCCATCCGGGAAGCCCACTTCGGTGGCCAGCTCAGCTACGCGCAGCGCCGACAGCGAGGTGTCTTCGGCCGGCTTGAGCACCACGGCATTGCCCGCAGCCAGGGCCGGGGCGATGGTGCGGCCCAGCATCTGTGCTGGGTAGTTCCAGGGGATGATGTGGCCGGTGACGCCCAGCGGCTCGCGCATCAGCACCGCATGGTGGCCGTTGAGGAAAGGGATGACCTCGCCGTGCAGCTTGTCGGCCGCGCTGCCATAGAACTCGAAGTAGCGCGCCAAGACGGTGATGTCGTTGCGGGCGGTGGTCATGGGCTTGCCGGTGTCGCGGGCCTCTAGGGCCGCGAGCTCGGCGTGGTGGTCTAGCACGGAGTTTCCCAGTTTGATCAGCAGCCGCCCGCGTTCGGTGGCGGTGAGCTTGCCCCAGGCCCCGTCAAGGGCCGAGCGCGCGGCCTTCACCGCCATATCCACTTCGGCTGCTGCGCCACGTGCGATCTGGTCAAAAGCTTGGCCATCGGCCGGGTTGATCACGGGCAGGCTGCGGCCGTCCAGCGCTGCCATCCAGCGGCCGCCGATAAAGAGCTGTTCCAAGGGGTTCTCCTGAAGGTTTTCAACACTGTAGGGCAGCAGGGAACGGCCGTGAATTGAATTCAGGGCAAGGGCGGCTTGCATGCGCGGCAAGGCCATGGCCCTGAGGTTTGCCCTCAGTGGCTCGCACCAAGCGGATGCGAAAATTTTTCGATGCTCCCCGACCTGGATTCTCTGGCGCTTTTCGTGCGCGCCGCTGAGATGCGCAACCTCACCCGGGCGGCCGAGGCCAGCTTCATCACAGTGCCCGCGGCCAGCCGCCGGCTGTCGCTGCTGGAGCACCATTTCAAGTCACAACTCTTTGAGCGGCATTCCCGCGGCCTGGAGCTCACACCCGCCGGGGAGCAGCTGTTCTTGCTGGCCCGCGAAGTGATTGCCTCGGTCAACCATATGCGCGCGGAGATGGCCAACTACACACAGGGCTCGCGCAGCGTGCTGCGGGTGCATGGCAACACCTCGGCCATGACCCAGTTCCTGCCGGCCGATGTGGCATCCTTTCAAGGTGTGCACCCCGACATTCGGCTGGTGCTGGAGGAGTGCTGGAGCGAAGATGCGGTCAAGCGGGTGCGCGGGGGCGAGATCGACCTGGGGGTGATTGTTGAAGGCCCCGATGTGCAGGGCCTGCATGTGATGCCCTACAGGGGTGACCAGCTCGCGGCGGTGGTGCGCCACGATGAAGACCTGCCCACCGATGCGCTGCGCTTTGAAGACCTCTTGGACCGTGACCTGATCGGTTTGGAGGGGGGCAGCACCCTAACCCGGCTATTGGCAGCCCAGGCCTCGAATTTGATGCGCGCCATGGTGCTACGGGTTCAGGTTCGCAGCTTTGAGGCGGTGTGCCGCGCGGTGGAGGCCCGCCTGGGCATTGGGGTGCTGCCCCTGGCCGCGGCGCACAGCTTTGCGCCGGCGCTGTCTTTGCGGGTGGTGCCGCTGCAGGACGACTGGGCGCAGCGCCGCATGTGCATCGTCACCCGTGCCGAGCCGGCAGCGCGTTCTCCCTTGGCCCTGCTCGTGGATCACCTGCAGTCCTGTGCGCGGGGCGGGCCGGCCCCTTGAGGTCTTCTCGCAAGGCCTGCAGCCCTGACCCTTGTTCTTCAACTGGGTACAAAGGGCATCGTCTGTGCGAACGAGGGCCGTGAGCGCAGGCGCTGGCTGAGCGCATTGAGCGCGGGCATGGCTGGCAGCCATGGTGCGTCGGTGAAGCGGAAATTCAGATAGTCGATGGCGGTGATGGCGCAGATGGCATCGAGTTTGGGCGTAGCGCTGCCGTCCATGGGATGTGCTGCAGCCAAGGCCTCCAAGCGCTGCATGCCCTCGGCCATGGTGCGCCGGCGGCGCAGGCCCACGGGGGTTTCGTCGAACAACACCGGTGCGGTCACTTTGCGGATGATGATGGTGTGTACCGCCGCATCGATCACGCCCAGCGCCACCCCGGCTCGCGACAACACGCGGGCAGCATCGGGGCCGATCAGCGCTGCATGGGCCGGTGCGGGACGTGTGGACTCCAGCCACATGACGATTGCCATGCTTTCGGCCAGGGGCGTGCCGTCGTCCAGCACCAGGGTGGGTACGCGGGTGGCTGCATTTGCCGCGCGCAACCGCGCATCGTCGGCCCAGGGGTCCACGATGGTCGGCGCAATGTCCAGGCCTTTTTCGATCAGGCTCGCGCGGGCGATGCGCACATAGGGTGAGGTGGTGTTGGCCAGCAGTTGCATGGGGAAGGCTCCAGGTTCAGTACATGATATGGCCGCCGTCGACCACGATGGTTTGGCCGCTGACAAAACCGGCCAGGTCGCTCAGGAGGTACAGCGCCGTTCCGACGAGGTCGTCGGGCCGCTGCTCGCGTGAAATTGCACGAGCCTTGAGAAAGCTCTGCTGCCATTCGATGGGCCGGTTTTTGGTGGCATCGGTGATGACAAAGCCAGGCGCGATCACGTTACAGCGCACGCCGTCTTTGCCACATTCCTTGGCCAGGCCTTTGGTCATCGACAGCACCGCACCCTTGGTGGCTACATAGTGCAAATAGCCGGGTTGGCCGGCCACGGCCACCACACTGGCGATGTTGACGATAGAGCCGCTTTGGCGCGCGCGCATGGCGGGCATCACTGCCTTGCAGCACAGCCACACCCCCTTCACATTGACCTGAAAGATGCGGTCCCAGACCACGGGGTCAAGTTCTTCGAAAGGCGTGAGCTTGACCTCGCGAAAGTAGGCTGCGTTGTTGATGAGGCCGTCGATGCGGCCGGTGGCCTTGATCGCGGCCTCGGCCATTGCTTGGACACTTGCCTCGTCGCTCACGTCCACCCGAGCATAGGTGGCCTTCACGCCGAGTGAACGGATCAGGTCTAAGGTCTCATCAGCTGCATTCATGTCGGCTACCAGCACATGGGCGCCCTGGGACGCAGCACCCAGCGCGAAGGCCTGGCCGATGCCGGTGGCCGCACCGGTGACGATGATGGTGCGCTCGGCGAGCAACGGTTGCGTGCCCATGGGGCCTCCTCGGGGTGTGTGAACTGCAGGGTTTAAGGCCTGTGATCAGGTTTGGGTGCGCCGGGCCTCTGGCCCTGCGCCAACTGGCTTGAACCATTGCACCAACGCCATGTGCAGTCGGTGCACCGTGACTTCGTCAAGCAGCCCTCGCGGCCGCCAGCGCAGGAACAGCGCCACAAGTCCGCCGAAGATGACCATGCGCCAACCGGGTACTACCCGGGTGGCATCGAGCAGGCCAAGGTCCAGCATTACGCCCAGCAAGGGGCCTAGGGCGGTGCCCAGGCCACCCAGTAGGGCATAGCCCACGGCATGCACGCCCAGCATGGGGTCAAAGAGCGCGGGTTCGATGTAGGTGGTGCGGTGGGCATACAGGCCACCCCCCAGCGCTGCCAGGGCCCCGGCGGCCGCAGCCGCCCACAGGCGCAAGCGTTCGACCGCCACCCCCTGCGAGGCGCACAAGAGGTCGTCTTGGCCGATCATGCGCAGGTTCAGGCCGATGCGCGTGCGCTCGCTTGCCATCAACAGGCCGATCATGCCCAGGGCCACCGCCACGGTGAGCAGCATGTACACCTCGGGTGCGAGGTCGTACTCCAAGAGCCAGCGGATATCGCGAAAGCCTTCCTGTCCCATCGGCCCAACAGGACCGTCTTCGGTTTGTACCTGCCAGCGCCCCCAGCTGAACGCAATACGGGCCATCTCGCCAAAGGCCAGTGTTGCCACGGCGTAGTTCAAGCCCGACAGCCGCAGCGTGGGCAGGGCCAACAACCATGAGCACAGCGCGCCAAGGCCCATGCTGACCAACAGCGCCAAAGGCAAGGGCACGTCGAACATGGCGGTGGCCACGCCTGCGCTGTAGGCCCCCACTCCGAAAAAGGCCTGCTGCGCAAAGGACACGCGCCCCACCAACAGCATCAGGTAGGCCGACAGGGCCAGCAGCGACATGATGGCCATGTCGCTGGCCACGCCTACCAGATGCACGCTGGCGGCGTTGTCCACGCCGGGCAGGTGACACAGAGCAGCGCGCACCGCTTGGGCCACGGCACCGTCAGTACCGGTGGCTGCTGTGGTGGAGCTGAAGATGCGGTCGCTCATGCGGCGGCCCCCAAAGACCGCCGCGGCCACACCAGCACTGCAAACAACACGGCGTAGGTCACGAATTCGCGGCCCTGCGCACCCAGGAGTGTTTGCGCATGCGCTTCGACCACGCCCAGAAGCAGGCCGCCCCACAGGACGCCCCGTACCGAACCCAGGCCACCCAAAATTGCTGCCACCAAGCCCTTGAACAGCACCCACATGCCAAACATCGGCGTGACCTGACCGTCCAGGGACAACACGGCGAACGCGGCAATTCCTGACAGGGCGCAGGCCGCCGCAAAGCCCAGGCTTTGCAGCCGTGCCACCGGCATGCCCACGAGGTGTGCGGCGGTGCGGTGACCGGCCACGGCACGCCAGGACAGCCCAGCACGGGAGTGCTCCAGCCAGCGGGCCAAGCCCAAGGTAAGACCTGCAGCCAGGAGTGCCAGCACCAAGCGGTCAGGCCGGATCATGAGTTCCGCCGCGCCGTCGCCGCTCCACGACAGGAACCAGTTTTGTTCGACTGCCAAGGACGGAAAGGCGTTGAGGTGGCGGGGCAGCAGGTTCACCGCCAGCTGCTCGAGTTGCATCCAGATGGCAAAGCTGGAGGCCAGGGCCACCACTTCTCGGCCATCGGCCCCGGCAATGGGGGCCCCACGAGACATCGTGGACTCTTCTTGCGTGGCGGTAAAGCAAAGCCGCTCCACATACAGGCTGATGAGGGTGGCTGCCACCACCACGGTGGCCGCTACAAGCCACACCGGCGCCTGGTGGCGAATGTGCAGCCAGGCCCCCAGGTAAGCGGCCAACATGGCCGTGGCCCCATAAGCCAGGTTCAGTCGGCGCAGCGACCCGAAGGTCAGTGATAGGCCCAAGCCCACCAGGGCATAGGAGCCACCGTCCAACAGGCCGTCCAGTGTGGTCTGCAGGAAGTCGATCATGGGGGCGGCGGCATGGTGCGAAGCGGTCGCGTCGTCGCCGGTTCAGTACTGAGATGGCCCGGCTTAGGCCGCCTTCTTTTGGCCGAGGTAGGCGCGCTGGATCACATCGTCGTCAGCCAGTTCACCGGGGGTGCCCGAGAAGCTTACACGGCCCTGTTCCATCAGGTAAAAGTGCTGGGCCACCTTCAGTGCCATATGGGCGTTTTGCTCCACAACGAACAGGCTCACACCCTCAGAGTGCAAGGCCCGGATGATGGAAAAAATCTCGGCCACCACCATGGGAGCCAAGCCCACGGAGGGCTCGTCCATCAGCAGCAGGCGGGGGCGCGACATGAGCGCGCGCGCCACAGCCAGCATCTGTTGCTCGCCGCCCGAAAGGGTACCGGCGAGCTGGTCAATCCGCTCCTTTAGCGGCGGAAATCGAGCGAACATTGCATCGATGTCACTGCGAATACCGGCGCTGTCGCGCCGCTTGTAGGCACCGGCCAGCAGGTTTTCGCGAACGCTGAGCGCCGGAAACACGAGGCGGTTTTCCGGCACAAGCGCCATGCCGCGTTCCACGATTTGCGCAGGGGACTTGCCGATCAGCTCCAAGCCCTCAAACTTAACCGAGCCGCGCTGCGGTTTGAGAATGCCGGCAAGTGTGAGCATCAGGGTGCTTTTTCCGGCGCCGTTGGGGCCCAGCAGACAGGTTACTTCCCCGGCTTTGGCCGTGACTGATACGCCCTTGAGCGCTTCGATCTTGCCGTAGGAGGTGGCCAAGTCGTTGATTTCAAGCATCGCGGTTTGCCTCAGGCCGCAGCCGGTTGGTCGGTACCCAGATAGGCTGCGCGCACCTGCGAATCAGCCTGCACCTGTGCGGGCGTTCCTTCGGTAATCTTGCGACCGAAGTTCAACACGGCCACGCGGTCGCAAACCTCCATCACCAACTCCATGTGGTGTTCGATCAGCAAGATGGTTCGGCCCTGGTCGCGCAGGCTGCGTATGCGGTTGTCAAGGGCGTCAATTTCCTCGGCATTCATGCCGGCAGCGGGCTCGTCGAGCAGCAGCAGTTCGGCGCCCGAGGCCGCGGCGCGCAGCAGTTCCAGGCGACGCTGCTCGCCAAAGGCCAGGTTGCCCGCCAGCATGTCGCGCTTATGGGCCAGGTCACCGAACTCGAGCAGTTGTTCGGCTTCTTCGCGTGCGGCCCCAGCACCCGAGAGCCAGCGCTGCTTGAGGCCGGCCCATCCCCCATCTCGCACCACGCGTGCGGCCCAGACGTTCTGCCACACGGTGAGGTGTCCGAACAGCCGAATGTTCTGAAAGGTACGTGCGATACCCAGCTCGGTGCGGTGGTGCGGGTCCATCAGGGAGATTTCCTGGCCTTTGAACTGCACTGTGCCGGTCGTGGGTTTGTAGACGCCGGTGATTAGGTTGACGATGGTGCTCTTGCCCGAGCCATTTGGGCCGATCAGGCCCAAGATTTCGCCTTGGCGCACCGTCAGATCCAGTTCGTCAACGGCCTTGACCCCTCCGAAGTGGCGGCTAAGGTTGCGCAGTTCAAGCATGGTGGGCGGCTCCGTTGCCTTTGTTGTCTCCTGAGGAGGCGGCTTTACTTGAGCCCTTGGAGGCCTTGCGGCCGAACAGGCCATCCAATCCCAAGGAACGGTTGAGCATGCCGTCGGGACGCACCAGCATCACCACCACGATCAGCACCCCGAACAATAGGCTGCGCCATTCGCCTATGAAGCGCAGGCCCTCGAGCATCACGCCTTGGATGAGGATGACGGCCAGCAAGGTGCCCGCCAGGCTTTTGAGCCCGCCCAGGATGGGGTAGGCCACGGCGAAGGTGGCTAACAGGATGGTGAAGTTGTTGTGCTCGATGTGGGTGGCGTAATGGGCGAACACGCCGCCGCCCAAGCCGGCGATGGCCCCCCCGATACCAAAGGCCGAGACCTTCGCTGCCGTCAGGTTGATGCCGGCGCTTTGTGCGGCCAGCTCGTCCTCGCCCACGGCGCGCCAAATGGTGCCGATGCGGCAGCGGTCCAACCACCACAGCAGCAGCATCACACCGGTCACCAGGACCCAGATCAGCACATTGACATCCCAGGCGGTCCAGCCGTTGGAGGGGAAGTAGCGAATGCCGCCGAAGCCCAGGCTGCCGTCGGGCCCGGCGGGCCCGTTGGCCGTTTCTACGCGCCACTTCAGGTTGAAGAAAAACAGCCGTACGATTTCGGCAAAAGCCGTGGTGGCCACCACCAGCATCAGACCCTTGACGCGCAGCGCGGGAAAGCCCACCGCCACCGCCGCCAGGCCTGCTATTACAGAGCCCGCGGCCAGGGCCAGGGCCAGTGGAGCATCCCACATGGATGTGAGCATGCCCGCCACATAGGCACCGATGGCGAAGAAGGCGCCCTGTGCAATGCTGACCTGTCCGGTGTGCAGGACACACCAGGCCGAAAGGCCCAGCAGGGTGTGAATGCCGATGACCTGAGCCAGGCCGAGATAGAAGTCCATTCGTCGATCTTCCGGCTGTGCCTCAGTCGCGTCCGCCGGGCGCCGCAAATAGGCCGCCCGGCCGGAAGACCAGGAACACAAAGAGGAGCAGCATCACGTAGATGTCCCGCTCGGTAACGCCCCGCAGGAACTGGAAGAGGTTTTCCGCTCCACCCACAATCAAGCCGGCCACGATGGCCCCGGGAATGCTGCCCAGGCCACCGATCACCGTCACCACCAGACCCTTGACGGTCAGGGGCAGCGCCATCAGCGGCGACAGTACACCGATGGCCGCGCCGGCCATGGCCCCGGCGGTCCCGCCCAATAGGCCTGCGATCACAAAGGTACTGGCATTGGTGGTGTTCACGCTCATGCCGCACAGTTGAGCGGCCACAGGTTGTTGGGCTACGGCTCGAGTAGCCAGGCCCAGCCGGGTTCGTTTGAGCAGCTGCATCAGGGCCACCATGGCCAGGCAGCCCAGTGCGAAGACAAAAATCAGGTCGCCGCGCAGGAAGAACTGCCCGACTTCGAAATTGGAGCTGGCAAACAGCGCAGGGTAGTTCTGCGGCATGCCATAGGTCAAGTGCGAGATCAGCTCTTCAATGGCCAGCAGCATGCCCACCGTGGACATCAGGGTGGCCAGTGGGTTATTGATAGGAATGAAGCGAAAGCAGATCAGGTACACCAGCCAGCCCAGCAGGCCACCCATGAGGGCCGCTGTTGAATACACCAGAGGGGTGGGCACGGCGGTCACCACGATGAGCGACAGATAGGCAGCGCCGATGGAGGCTGCGGCGTAGGACAGGTTGATCTTGTGCATCACGCCGAAGATGAGCGTGAAGCCAATGCCGATGAGCGAATAGGTGGTGCCGAACAACACGCCATCGATCACCGACTGTGAGAGGTCCAACAGGTCAAGCAGGTCCATCGCCGTGCCAGTAATGGGGTTGTGGCGGTCGCCGCTGCTGCAGCAAACCGCCAAAAGGGTGGCATTCCGCTGTAGGCTGCCCGGGCGCTACGGGCTTGAACCCGCGGGCGCCTCGGGACTGCAGCGGTTGATTACTGAGCCGGCGTATGCGCCACCGTCCAGTTGCCGCCCTTGGCCTGCACGAATAAGAAGGGCTTGATGGCCTCGCGGTCCGCGGTGCGCCCCACCTTGCCCAAGAGGCCGGTGGTCTCGCGCATGGTGGCCAGGGCCTGGCGCATCTTCTGGCGATCGGCCTGAATCGTGTCGGGGCGGCCCATGATCTTTTGTTGCTCGATGATGTCCTTGAGGGTAAAGACGTTCTCGAAGGCTGCCGCGCTGTGCAGGTCCATGTTGTATTTGTTGTTGATGGCTTGAACGGCGGCGGCGGCGTCACGCGCCTCCTTGGTTACCGGTGCGAAGCTGGTGGGGATGATCAGGCCCTCTGCCTGAGCACCGCAGCCTTGCAGGGTTTCCATGCTGGAAGAAGAAGTCAGGCCGATCAGCAGCTTGGGCTTGACGTTCTGGCGGGCCATTTCCTTGAGCACGCCGCAGGTGGTGAAGGGGTGGGCTGAGATGGCCACCACATCTGCACCGGCACGTTTCATTTCACGCACCTGGTTGGAGAAGTTGGTGTCGTTGAGCAACCACTCTGCCTGGCCCTTGACTTCTAGACCGTTGCCGCCGGCGTGGGTCTTCATGACGTTGAAAGTGGAGTTGCTGTGCGCAAAGTCCTTTTCCACGCCGCCAAAGAAGGTCTTGAGGTCGGGGCGAGTGGTCTTGACCCACTCGAATACCGACTTGTACATGTTCGCTTCGCTGGGCACGTTGCGGAACGACCATTCCGAGATTGAAGCCAGGCCCCCCTTGGCGGCGACGTCGGTGTAAATCGGGAACTGGATACCGGAGTCACCGGCGTCGCCAGCCTTTTTCTGCAGGATGCCAAACAAGGGCTCGGCCACGTTGGAACAGCTCGGACCAATGGCAACGAATGAATCCTGCTGTGCTGCGATGCGTCGCAAGGCGTTGATGCCTTCTTCGGGTGTGCAACGGTCGTCCAGGTATTCGATCACCAAGCGGGCTTTGCTGCCGTCGCCCAGGGTCACACCGCCGGCGCGGTTGATCATGGCCGCAGCGGCCTGCATCGCCGCCTCACTTTGCTGGCCAAAAATGCCCACGACGCCGCTCTTGGCGCCGAAGCCATGGATCTTGATCGTCTTGTCCTGTGCAGCGGCTGAGCCGGCCAGGGCGAAGGCCGCGGTGGCCAATGCGGTGCTCAGGAATCGTGCGGTGCTTCTCATGCTTATCTCCTATGTGAACCAACGGTATGGGTTAACCCGAATGCGCAGCCGGTTCTGTGCCGGTCTGAAGCGCTGATTGTGCAGGGACTAATGTGAACACAAGCACAAGACCCGGCTATTCCAATGGTGGCAATGCTGCGTTAAAACCGCCGCAACAGATGACTTGACTATGAAGCAAGATAGATTTCGCGCAAAAGCAATTCCGTTGCACCGCCGGGCATTCCCACAATCAATTCCATGTTGGAGACAAGGAGCCGGTGATGGGGCAAGCGCATCCCCGAGGGCCGCTGGAGGGGATCTTGGTGGTGGCCTTGGAGCAGGCCGTGGCAGCGCCCTATTGCAGCAGCCGACTGGCCGATGCCGGCGCGCGGGTGATCAAGGTGGAGCGACCCGAAGGCGACTTTGCGCGCGGCTACGACACCGCGGCCCATGGCGAGTCGTCCTACTTTGTGTGGATCAACAGGGGCAAGGAGTCGATTGCGCTGGACCTCAAGCAGCCGCAGGAATTGGCGATGCTGCACCGAATGCTCGCACAGGCCGATGTCTTCATTCAGAACCTGGCGCCTGGTGCCACCCAGCGCCTCGGTATCGGCTGCGATGAGTTACGCCAGCGCCACCGCCAGCTCATCACCTGCGACATCAGCGGCTATGGGGACCGCGGCAAGCTCACCAAGATGAAGGCCTACGACCTGTTGGTTCAGGCTGAAAGCGGGCTGGTGTCCGTCAACGGCGCGCCGGGTGACTGGGGCCGCATCGGTGTTTCAATTTGCGACATCAATGCGGGCCTTAATGCGCTCATTGGTGTGCAGCAGGCATTGATCATGCGGGGTAAAACCGGCCGGGGCTCAGCGGTGAAGGTCTCGCTGTTCGACTCGGCCGCCGAGCTGATGAGCGTGCCCTATCTGCAGGCTCGCTACGGCGGCAAGGCTCCCGAGCGCGTGGGCTTGAAGCATCCCACCATCGCGCCCTACGGGGCCTTTACCTGTGCTGATGGTCGCGACATCCTGATCTCCATTCAAAACGAGCGCGAGTGGGCTGACTTCTGTCGCGAGGTTTTGCAGGACGAATCGATGGTGCGCGACCCCCGCAGTTGCCACAACAAGGCCCGCATGAACAACCGGCCCTGGGTCGATGGGCGGGTGGCTGAGGTGTTTGGGGGCTTGCCCAGCGCGGTGGTGATCGACCGCCTCACCGCTGCGCAGACCGCGTACGGCAATGTCAACAGCGTGCACGACCTCATTGAGCACCCGCAGTTGCGCACCTGCGGCATGGCCGTGGGCAGCCGCTCGCTGCAAGTGCCGGCCTTGCCCTGGGTAACCGATTGGGACGCGGCGCAGTACCGCTGCGTGCCCAGGCTCGACGAGCATGGGGCGGCGCTGCGCGAGGAATTTGCTGAGGTGAACGCAGCGGCGGCTGGCCACTGAGTTCACCCCGCCAAACGGGTGCGGCGGGCGTACCTGAGCTCGGACCATGGGGGCCATCGGCCCAGGAGACCCTGTTGATGAACCGTCTTGCTGACAAGACCGCATTGATCACCGGAGCGGCCAGTGGCTTTGGAGCCGAGATGGCCCGCCTGTTTGCTGCTGAAGGCGCCCGTGTGGTGATTGCCGACATCAATACAGATGGGGCACGCGAGGTGGCCGCCGGGATTGGAGCCAACGCTTTTGCGGTGGCTTGCGATGTGACCCGGCGCGGCGACGTGGATGCGGCCGTGGCGCATGCGATGAACGCGTTCGGGCGTTTAGACATCGTGGTTAACAACGCCGGCTGGACCCACCGAAACCAGCCCCTGCTGCAGGTCAGCGAGGCGGAGTTCAACCGCGTCTACGAGATCAATGTAAAGAGCATCTTTCACATGACGCAGTCGGTGGTGCCGCTGATGCGTGATCAGGGCGGCGGCGTGATTCTGAATATCGGCTCGACTGCGGGCATTCGGCCGCGGCCGGGGTTGACTTGGTACAACGGGTCCAAGGGCGCGGTCAATCTGCTGAGCAAGTCGATGGCGGTGGAGTTGGCGCCGATGAAGATCCGGGTGAACTGCATTGCGCCGGTCATTGGCAACACCGCCTTGCTCGAGTCGTTTATGGGCGTGCCCGACACGCCCGAGAACCGAGCCAAGTTCATCGCCACGATTCCCCTGGGCCGCATGAGCGAGCCCGGCGATGTGGCGCGGGCGGCCTTGTTCCTGGCCAGCGACGAAGCGGCCTTCATCACCGGGGTGGAGTTTCCGGTGGACGGGGGGCGAACCGTCTGAAGATGGCCCAAACGGCCTGCGCCTCAGGCTGATTCGTTAGCCAGGCTTGGCGCGCGCAGCGTTGTGGCCAGGCGCGGCTCCATCACCCGCCTGAACAGCGGTGGCACCAGCGACAGCAACACCATGCCGGCATATCCGGTGGGCATTTGCGGTGCCGCTTGGGTGTGGCGAAGATCGTCGGCACCGTGCCAGGGTTCGGTGTGGTGGTGCGCGTGGCGCGGCAGGTTGAACAGCATCAGGTCTGACACCGCGTTGCTGCAATCCCAGACGTGTTGGGCTGTCAGGCGTTCGGGCCGGCCATCGCTGCCCACGCGGCGCTGCAGCCCCCAGTGCTCCACGTAGTCTACGCTGGCCACCAGCAGCTGTGCCACGGCCGCTTGTGCCAAACAAAACACCAGCCCGGCGGTGCCAGCCAGGGCCCAGGCAGCGCCCCACAGCGCGGCGGTCAGCGCCGCCAAGGCCCAGGCCTCGTTCAGCCGTCCCCGTTGCTCACGGCCCAAGGCCACCGCAGCACGCCAAACGCCCACCCAATAGCGGGGCAGGAAGCTCCACAAAGATTCTTCACGCCGCGCCGTGGCCGGGTCGTGCCAAAGCGCCGCGTGGCGATGGTGCCCCCGGTTGTGCTCGATCAGGTAGTGGCCCCAGCCCACCAGGCACAGCAGAAGGCGCGCCAAGCCGCGGTCCAGCGGCGATCGGCGATGCCCCAGTTCATGCGCCAACACAATGCCCACTGCGCCGCCCACGCTGCCGCAAGCCAGCCCTAGGATGGCGACATGCCAAAGGGGCATGCCAGGGCTGGCGCTGCTGACCCAGGCCAGCAGAAGCACTGGCTGCAGCAGCACCAGGGTCATGATCGCGCGGGGTGCCTGCAGGCCCCACTGCGGCTGCACGGTGGCGCGCCGGCCCCAGACCCACTCCAGCAGGGGCAGCACCAAAAAGCCCAACAGGCCGGTGAGCCCGGGCTGGCCCCACAACAGGCCCAGGCTCGGTGTGATGGTGAACAAGACGGGCAACAGGGCGTACAGCCAAAACATCAGGCGTATCCTTCGAATCCAGATGAGCAAGCGTTCCAGTCTGAGGCCTTTGTCCGCCGAGCGTCAAGCCCCTCCAGCGCCCATCAGCGCTTTTAAGAAGCCAGACCTTGGGGGCTTGAGCACCCGCGGTGCCCGCAGCGCCGCCGCCGCGGCCCTGCTCGGTGCGGCTGGGGCGGCCCTGGCCCAGGCTGCGACCCCCAACGAACCGCCGCCGAGCGAACCCAGCAGGGTGCCTGGGAAGCAGCTGGCCCCGACAGGCCCCGCCGCCAGCCCCTCGGTAGCTCCCACAGCACCGCCCACAACACCGCCCACAACACCGCCCACAACACTGCCCACAACACCGCCTGCAGCACCCCCCGCCAATGCACCGGCCGCGGTGCAGCGCGTACAGGTCGAGGGCAGCCAAGACCCCAATGAGGCGCGGCGCCGCTCCACGGCTTCGCGCATCATCTACGGCCGCGAGGAAATTGAACGCATGGGCGACGCGACGGTGGGCGAGATCCTCAAGCGTTTGCCTGGCGTGACCCTGGGGGGGCGGCCGGGGCGTGGGGGAGACCCCCGCATGCGCGGCTTGGGTGGCGGCTACACCCAGATCTTGGTGGATGGCGAGCGTATGCCCCCGGGTTTTTCGCTGGATGCCATCGAGCCGGACCAAATTGAGCGCATTGAAATCTTGCGTGCTCCGGTGGCGGAGTTCAGTGCACGTGCCATTGCCGGCACCATCAACATCGTGCTGCGCGAAGAGTTCAAGCCACGCCAAAACGCCCTGCGGGCCTTCTTCGCGATGGAAGAGGACCGGCCCCAAGGCAACCTTACCTGGACGCGCGGCGACCGGCAGGGGCCGATGGATTACACGCTCACCGGCACCGTTTCGGGGCGCCGCCAGCAAGATGAGAACACCAACACCATTACCGGCTTCAAGGCTAACGGGGCGCCGGTCTTGGCGCAACAAATACACAACCGATCCCAATCAGACAACGCAGCGGCCTTGCTCAGTGGACGTTGGCGATGGCAGCTCGGGCGGGACCGGTGGGAGATTCAGCCCTTCGTGAACCTCAGCCGCGCGCAGGGCCGTGGGCTTTCCGATCTGGAGCAAACCCTGGGCCTGATACCCCCGCCTTACGCACAGGCCGACTCGCACTCCAGCAGCCATGCCGAGCAAGGCCGACTGGCCGGCAGTTGGATGCGGGTGTTGAACAGCGGTGCGCGTCTGCTGTGGCGCGGCGGCGTGTCGGTAAACCTGAGCGCCCGCGAGTCGGAGTCGATGCAGCGTGGTGCCGATGGCGGTCTGCTGCGCTTGCGCCAAGACCGGTCGCGCATCGAGGACCAATCGCTCAACCTGGGCGGCCGCTATTCGCAGTTGATCGCGCGCCAGGGCAACCAGGACCATTCCGTGGTGGCCGGTTGGGAGGTTCAGCTCAACCGACGCCTGGACGAGCGCACCCTCTTGGACAATGGTGTGTCGCGTTTGGCCGATTTCGGCGACGATGTGCAGGCCGCCACCCGGCGCGTGGCCCTGTACGCGCAAAACGAGTGGGAGATCGGCAAGGTCTGGGGCATCAACCTGGGCTTGCGCTGGGAAGGCATCAACACGGTGAGCGACTCGGCCCTGCTCAAGGTAGACAACACCAGCAGCGTGGCCACCCCCCTGGCGCACTTTGTCTGGCGCCTGGCGCCGGGTTCGCGCGACCAGGTGCGCTTGTCCTTGACCCGCAGCTACCGCACCCCGTCCACCGCGCAGCTGATTGGGCGGCCGGTGTTGTCAGGCCTGTATCCGGTGGACGGCCCGAACCAGCCCACCAGCCCCGACCGCTCGGGCAACCCGCTGCTCAAACCCGAGATTGCGCGTGGCGTAGACCTGGCTTTCGAGCGCTTTCTGCCCGGCGGCGGCGTGGTCAGTGCGAATGTATTCGCTCGTCACATAGACGAGCTCATCCGCAATGTGCGTACTCTGCAGCCCGTGGTGTGGAGCCCGGTGCCGCGTTGGGTCAGCAGCCCGCGCAACATCGGCGCGGCACAGACGGCGGGCATAGAGTTGGAGGCGCGTTTTCGGGCGCCCGATGTGGGCCTGCCCAACTGGCCCTTGACCGTGCGCAGCAACGCCAGCCGCTTTTGGTCGCGCGTGGACCAGGTGCCAGGCCCCAACAACCGCTTAGACCAACAACCGAACTGGACCGCCAACCTGGGCTTGGACTGGGCTGCGCGTGGCGTGCCCTGGACCTGGGGCGGCAACCTGAACCTGACGCCGGCCTACACGGTTCGTCAGATCGACGGCCAGTTCTCTGAATTTGGACGCAAGCGTGTGGTGGACGCCTACGCCTTGTGGCGCCTCTCACCCTTGACGGGCCTGCGATTTTCGGTGTCCAACGCGCAGCCGGTCGACTTTCTCACCCGCAACACCTCGGAGCTTGAAGACGGCAGTGTGCAGCGTCAGGAAGTCTTGGCGCGCACCTATGCGGTCTGGGGGGCGCGCTTGGAGTGGAAGTTTTGAACGGCCCGCCGTCTGCCTCATGAGCGCGCCCCCCATGGATGAAGCCTTGTCCTTGTCTGGGTGTCGGGCGCTGGATGCGGCCGACCGATTGAAGCCACTGCGGGCGCAGTTTGAATTGCCGCCGGGTTTGATTTACCTGGATGGCAATTCGCTCGGGGCCTTGCCGCATTCGGCCGCGGATGCGGTGCAGCACGCCCTGCAGCAGGAATGGGGCCACGGGCTGATCCGCAGTTGGAACGACGCGGGGTGGATTCACCGCGCGCAGGCCGTGGGGGATGCGATCGCCCCCCTGGTGGGTGCGGGTGCGGGTGAACTGGTGGTGGCCGACAGCACCTCGGTCAACCTGCACAAGGTGCTGTGGGCGGCGATCGGGCTGGTGCAACAACGCGGTCTGCAGCGCCATGTGCTGGTGACCGATCGCGACAATTTTCCCACCGATCGCTACATCGCCCAGGGCGTCTGTGATGCCTGGAAATGGACGGTGCGTGAGGCGGGCCTGGCCCCGGACACCCCGGTGCAGGCAGCCCCCGGCGGAAACCCGCGCTCGGCGGCGATCTTGGCCGCCCTGTCCGACCCGCAGGTTGGTGTGGTGATGCTTACCCATGTGGACTACCGCAGCGGAGCCCTTCACGACCTGGCCGCCATCAACCGTGCGGCGCGCGCGGCGGGGGTGCTCACCGTGTGGGATTTGGCGCACAGTGCAGGGGCGGTGCCGGTGGACCTCAAGGCGACGGCAGCTCAAGCCGACTTTGCGGTGGGCTGTGGCTACAAGTACCTCAATGGCGGCCCCGGCGCGCCGGCCTTTGTGTGGGTGCACCCGTCGCATGTGAATGCGGTGGAGCAGCCTTTGCGCGGGTGGCTGGGCCACGCGGCGCCCTTCGATTTCGAGGCGGGCTATCGGCCGGCCCAGGGCATAGCCCGCTATGTTTGCGGCACGCCGCCTATTCTGAGCCTGACCGCTTTGCAGGCGGGTGTCAGCACGCTGCGTGCAGCCGACCCTTTGGGCGGAATGGCTGCGCTGCGGGCCAAGTCGCTGTCGCTTACCCGAACGTTCATGCGGGCCAGCCGCGCGGCCGCGCAGGCCCACGGGCTGGAGTTGGCCACACCGACCCGGGACGAACACCGCGGGTCGCAGGTCAGCTGGGCCTGCGGCCCACGGGCACCCGACGGCTACGCGGTGATGCGCGCCTTGATAGCGCGCGGCGTGATTGGGGACTTTCGCGCCAGCCCCCGGCCCGGCCTGCCCGACATTCTGCGCTTTGGCTTCGCGCCGGCCTACAACACCCATGAGGAAGCCTGGCTCGCTGCCCAGGCCCTGGGGGGCGCCTTGGGCCAGGTGGCTCAACAGGGGCCGGGCACCAGCGCCCGCCCCAGGGTCACCTGAGGGGGCTGCCTGGCCGCCTTGACATTGCCGCGGAGTCGCCTGACACTCGAAGTTTGTCTTGGACGAAGTTGGTCCAAATCGGATTTCCCGCTTGATTTGAGGCCGGCCATGACCGCTGCCCCCCACCCGTTTCAAGACCTGCTGCAAGCTGGGCCCGACACCGCAGCGGCCATTTCCGCGCCGGGGCGGCGCATGCTCAGCCATGCTGGTTTGCGGGCTTTGGTGCAAGCCACCATTGCCCGGCTAAATGAACTGGGCGCCGGCCGCAACGACCGCGTGGCCATCGTGTTGCCCAATGGCCCCGAAATGGCGACCTGCTATCTGGCTTGTGCTGCGGGCACGACGAGCGCCCCACTGAACCCCGCCTATCGCGCCGATGAGTTTGAGTTCTACCTCAGCGACCTGAACGCCAAGCTGTTGATCGTAGAGAAAGGCAGCACAAGCCCAGCCGTTGAAGTGGCCGCTCGCTTGGGGGTGAAGGTTATCGAGCTTCATGTGGCCCAGGGCGCCCCTGCCGGTGAATTCAGCCTGCAGGCGGCTAGCGCCGGGTCGGGGACCGCGGCAACGCCCGCGCCGGCCGAACAAGGCGGGTGGAGCTTGGCTTCGGACGTGGGCATGGTGCTGCACACCTCGGGCACCACCTCGAGACCCAAGATCGTGCCGTTGAGCGTGGGCAATTTGGCGGCTTCAGCGCGCAACATCCGCAGCACCTTGCAGCTCACGCCGGCCGACCGCGGCCTTAACATCATGCCTTTGTTCCACATCCATGGCCTGATTGCCGGGGTGTTGGCACCCATCTCGGCGGGCTCCGAAGTATTCTGCACCCCCGGCTTCAATGCCTTGAAGTTCTTCGCGTGGATGGACGAGGCATGCCCCACCTGGTACACCGCTGTGCCGACCATGCACCAGGCTGTCCTGCAGCGGGCCAAGGGCAATACTGAAGTGATCGCTCGCCATCCGCTAAGGTTCCTTCGTTCCTCATCGTCTTCCATTGCGCCGCAGGTCATTCGCGAGCTTGAGGAGGCCTTTGGCGCGCCTTTGATCGAGAGCTATGGAATGACCGAAGCCTGCCACCAGATGGCCAGCAACCCCTTGCCGCCGGCCTTGCGCAAGCCCGGCACGGTGGGGGTGGCCGCCGGGCCCGAGGTGGCCATCATGTTGGACGGCGTGGTGTTGCCCCGGGGGCAGACCGGCGAAATCGTGATCCGGGGCGACAACGTCACCGCTGGCTATGAGAACAACGAAAAGGCCAATGCCGAGGGCTTCAGCAGTGGTTGGTTCCGCACGGGGGACCAGGGTGTGATGGACGATGAGGGCTACATCAGCATCACTGGCCGGCTAAAGGAGATCATCAACCGGGGCGGTGAAAAGATCAGTCCCCGGGAGGTTGATGAGATCTTGATGGACCACGCCGCTGTGGCCCAGGTGGTGTGCTTTGGCATGCCCCATCCCAAACTGGGCGAAGAAGTGGCTGCCGTGGTGGTGCTTCGAGAGGGCCGCGCGGCTACCGAGAAGGACCTTCAGGCCTTCGTGGCGGGCCGGGCGGCGGACTTCAAGGTGCCCAAGAAGATCTTGTTCATGGACGAGATACCCAAGGGCGCTACCGGCAAGTTGCAGCGCATTGGCTTGGCAGCCAAGTTGGGCCTGGGCTGAGCAGGTGCAGCGCCGGCGAGGCCCCATGGCCTGCCGGCCTACAGTTAAGTTAAACCTTAACTCACATTGCTTAAAGATTCAATTTCCGACCGAGAGCTCATTCCCTAAAGTTCAAAACCCCGGTCCTCAGCGACTAAGTTTGACCTAGACAAATCTACCTCCCTGCGGGCCGTTCGCCGCACCGGTGGTTGACAGGAGACAGGCATGCAGCATCTTCGGCCATCTTGGCTGCACCCGCAGGCGCACAGCGCCTGCTCAACCACCCACACCCACGCCCATTCGGTCAAGCGCACCCGACGCGCATCCTTGTCTGACCTTTTGGCTGTGGGCGCCACCGCCCTGGCCATTGGCCTTGGCCTGGGCGCAGCCAACCGCGCACACGCCGCTTGGGAGCCGACCAAGCCGGTGGAATTTGTGGTGCCAGCCGGCACGGGGGGTGGGGCTGACCAAATGGCGCGCTTCATTCAGGGGGTGGTGGCCAAGCACAGCCTGATGAAGCAGCCCATGGTGGTGCTCAACAAGTCCGGTGGCGCTGGTGCCGAAGCCTTCCTTGATGTGAAGAACGACAAGGGCAACCCCCACAAGATCGTGATCACTTTGTCCAACCTGTTCACCACGCCGCTGGCCACCGCCGTGCCTTTCAACTGGCGCGACATGACGCCGGTGGCCATGTTGGCCCTCGACCAGTTTGTGCTGTGGGTCAATGAGGACTCGCCGCACAAGACAGCCAAGGCCTATTTCGATGCGGTCCGGGCAGGCCCAGACCGCAGCTTCAAGATGGCCGGCACGGGTTCCAAACAGGAAGACCAGATCATCACCGTGATGATCGAAAAAGCGGCCGGCAAGAAGATCACCTATGTGCCGTTCAAGGGCGGTGGCGATGTGGCGGTGCAACTGGTGGGCAACCACGTTACCTCCACAGTGAACAACCCCATCGAGGCCGAAAGCCACTGGCGTGCCGGCAAGCTGCGCGCGTTGTGCGTGTTCGATGAGAAGCCCATGCCCTACAAGGCCAAGGTTACCGACAAGCAAGCCTGGTCAGACCTGCCCACCTGCTCATCGGCTGGTCTGCCCGTAGACTACTTGATGTTGCGTGGTATCTTCATGCCCCCTGGCGTGACACAGGAGCAGATCAACTTCTATCTGCAACTGATGACGAAGGTGCGCGCCACCCCCGAGTGGAAGGACTTCATGGAGAAGGGCGCCTTCAACCAGACCTTCATGAGCGGCCAGGCGTACTTCGATTGGCTGGGCAAGAACGAATTCCGCCACCGCGAACTGATGAAGGAGGCGGGATTCCTTGCCAAGTGATCCCGTCCGCCGAGTTGACCCAGCGCATCACCCGATTGATGCCACGCTGGAACCGTCCATGAACACCACCACCCTCAACCCCAATGCGGCTCTGGACCCGGCAGTTTCGGCTGAGGCCGCGCAAGAGCAAGACCACCAAGCACAAGACGGCGTGGGCGAGTGGGGTCCCGAGACCGCCGTGGCCGGTTTCTTGATTTTTTTGGGCGCGCTGGTGGTCTTCGACAGCCTGCGCATGGGCGCGGGTTGGGACGATGACGGTCCGCAATCGGGTTACTTTCCTTTCTACATCGGGCTGATGCTGTTGGCCTCCAGCGGGTTCGTGTTGGTCAAGGCCTTGGCCTGTTGGATGGCGCGCCGCAATGGTGAGCCGCCGGCGGAATTGCTCACTCGAGCCTTTGTGGGCCGAGACGAGTTGCAGTTGGTGATGGCCATGCTGGTGCCGGCCACCTTGTATGTGGTGGCGATGGGCTTCGTGGGCCTGTATGCATCGTCGATCGTGCTGATCGCATGGTTCATGCGGCGCCACGGCCGATTTGGCTGGCTGCCCACCCTTGGGGTGTCCGTGGGCGTGTCCCTGACGGTGTTCCTGGTGTTTGAGCGCTGGTTCTTGGTGGGCTTGCCCAAGGGCCCCATCGAGGCCTTGCTGGGCTTTTGAAGTCTTCGGCGGCCTCAAGGCCGCTGCTGTGTGAATGCTGCAGTAAAGAGGCGGCCCCATTGGGGCCGCCCTGTTTTCTTAGTCTGCAGCGCAAGCGCGCAGGCCTGAACCGGACCTGGCCATGGAAGAGCTTTCCCTGTTGGTGAACGGATTTGCGGTGGCGATGTCCCCGCAAAACCTGGTGTTCATGTTTGTGGGCATCATCCTGGGCGTGTTGATCGGTGTGCTGCCCGGCTTGGGGGGCGCCAACGGCATTGCGATCTTGCTGCCGCTGACCTTCAGCATGAACCCGACGTCGGCCATCATCATGCTCAGCTGCATCTATTGGGGTGCACTGTTTGGCGGCGCGATCACCTCCATCCTGTTCAACATTCCCGGTGAGCCCTGGAGCGTGGCCACCACCTTTGACGGTTACCCCATGGCGCAGCAGGGCAAGGCCGCGCAGGCCTTGACGGCTGCTTTCACCTCTTCGTTCGTGGGCGCCTTGTTTGCAGTGATCGTGATCACCTTCTTGGCACCGGTGTTGGCCAAGTTCGCCTTGAAGTTTGGGCCGGCCGAGTTCTTCTCGGTGTACTTGCTGACGTTTTGCAGCTTTGTGGGCATGAGCAAGGAACCGCCGGCCAAGGTGATTGCCGCGATGATGCTGGGCTTTGCCTTGGCGTGCGTGGGCCTGGACACCGTGACCGGCCGGTTGCGCCTGACCTTTGGCTCCACCGAACTGCTTAATGGCTTTGACTTTTTGATCGCGGTAATCGGCTTGTTTGGCATCGGTGAAATTCTGCTGACGATGGAAGAGGGCCTGGCGTTCAAGGGCAAGAGTGCGCGCATCACCTTGGGCACGGTATGGGAAACCTGGAAAAGCTTGCCTGCCTACTGGGTGACGTTCCTGCGTTCGACGGCTATAGGCTGCTGGATGGGCATCACACCCGGCGGCGCCACCCCGGCGTCCTTCATGAGTTACGGTGTGGCCCGCCGCATGAACCGAGACCCCGACAGCTTTGGCAGGGGCAATATCGAAGGCGTGGCCGCGCCGGAGACTGCAGCCCATGCGGCTGGAACCTCAGCCCTGCTGCCGATGCTCACCCTGGGTGTGCCGGGTTCACCCACGGCCGCGGTGTTGTTGGGCGGCCTCTTGATCTGGGGCCTGCAGCCCGGGCCTATGCTGTTTGTGGAGCAGAAGGACTTTGTGTGGGGCTTGATTGCCTCGATGTACTTGGGCAATGTGGTGGGCCTTGTCGTGGTGCTGACCACGGTGCCCTGGTGGGCTGCCATCTTGCGCATTCCCTTTTCCATCATTGCGCCGGTCATCATCGTGATCTGCGCCATTGGCGCCTACACCGTCAACAGCTCCATGTTCGATGTGATCATGATGATGGTCTTCGGTGTGTTTGGCTACCTGTTCAAGAAGCTGAAGTACCCGCTGGCGCCGTTGGTACTGGCCCTGGTGTTGGGCAAGGGGGCTGAGAGCAGCTTCCGCCAGGCCATGCTGCTCAGCGATGGCAACATCGCCATCTTCTGGAGCAATGCCTTGGTGGGCGGAGTCAGCGCCCTGGCCCTGGTGATGCTCTTGTGGCCGCTGTGGGGTACGCTCAAAAGCAAGCTGTACGGGACGCCTGCGCGGCCAGCCTAGGGGGCTTCAGCCGCGGCCGGGCCTGGGCTCGGCCCAATCGTTCATCCAGCGATCGGGGCTGCAGCACGGGCCCCTTTGTTTACCTAAACCCACGACTGCACACGCATGAAATTTGCCATCGTCGGCGCCGGTGCCATCGGCGGCTACTTGGGGACCCGTTTGGCCCACGCCGGGCATGAGGTCACCTTCATTGCCCGCAACCGCAATCTGCAGGCCATTCAAGCGCAGGGTTTCAGGCTGGTGCTTGAAGACGGTACGCCACTGCACGCGCCCAGCGCCCGCGCGGTGCAGGAGATGGCCCAGGCCGGCCCGCAGGACGCGGTGCTCTTGACGGTCAAGGCGCATCAGGTCAAGGACCTGTTGCCTGGCTTGCGTGCCCTGTTCGGGCCCCAGACCCTGGTGGTGACCATGATCAATGGGGTGCCGTGGTGGTACTTCCACAGGCTGGGCGGTCCGTATCAGGGTCGCACGCTGGAATCGGTGGACCCCGGCGGCCTGTTGGCCCAGCACATCGAGCCCGAGCGTGTGATCGGCAGTGTGGTGTACCCCGCGGCTGAACTGGTGCAACCTGGTCTGGTGAAGGTCATCGAGGGCAACCGCTTCACCCTGGGTGAGCCCGATGGTTCGCGCAGCCCGCGCATCGAGGCGCTGAGCAAGGCGCTGATGGAAGCTGGCTTCAAGGCTCCGGTCAGCAAGGACATCCGCAGTGAGATCTGGGTCAAGCTGTGGGGCAATCTCAGCTTCAACCCCATCAGCGCCCTGACCCACGCCACGCTAGAAGACATCTGCGCCTACCCAGCCTCTCGTGAATTGGCCGCACAAATGATGCGTGAGGCACAGGCCATCGGTGAGCAACTGGGTGTGCAATTCAAGGTGAGTCTGGAGCAGCGGATTGCTGGGGCACAGGCCGTGGGCGCGCACAAGACCTCGATGCTGCAGGATGTGGAGCACGGCCGAGCCTTGGAGCTCGATGCTCTGGTGGGCAGTGTGGTGGAGCTGGGCCGCATCACGGGCGTGCCCACGCCCGCGATCAGCGCCATCCACGCAGCGGTGAGCCTGCTCAACCACACACTGCAACGCCAAGCAGGGCGATTGAGTGTGGTGCCGGTTTGAGGGCTATCGGGCCAGAGGGCCAGAGGACCAGAGGGCTCGGGCTCTGAGGCCAGCCCGATAAACTCCGGTTTTTCCTCAGGGTTCTTCTGTGATGATGGTGTTTTCTTCGCTGCGCCGCGCAGCCCTTGCCGTGCTGCTGCCCTTGGGCCTTACCGCCTGCGGTGGGGGATCGGACAACGGCGGTGTGTTTGTCTCCCAGATGGCGGCCAGCAGTGTGCAGTACAGCCGCAGCATGTCGATCAGCGTGGCGGGAACCGCTCTGGACCGCGGCCTGCGGGTGGCGGTTGACGCGGGTTGCGGTGAGGTTACCGAGGCCGCTGGCGGTGATTCGCAGTCCCGGCGCTTTACCTGCAAAGTCACCGCATTGGGCCCGAAGACGATTCGCGCCTACACCGCCGATAACCGTGAGGTGGCCCGGCTGCAGGTCACCGTTCCCGAGCCTGAGGTGACGCTGCTGCTGGCGGGCGTGGACACCAGCATCTCCACCGTGGTGCTGAAGCTCGACCCAACGCAAGCGCCGGTGACGGTCAACAACTTCCTGGACTATGTCAATGCTGGCTTTTACAGGCTGACGATTTTTCACCGGGTGATCAAGGACTTCGTGGTGCAAGGTGGTGGGTACACCGCGGGGCCCACACTCAAGACCCCGACGTCCCCGGCCATCAGGCTTGAGTCCCAGGGGACGCTGCGCAATGTGAAGGGCAGTATCGCCATGGCACGCACAGCTGAACCTGACTCGGCCACCTCACAGTTCTACATCAACACGGTCGACAACCCTTCGCTGGACTACAAGAGTGACGCCGAACCGGGCTATGCGGTGTTCGGTTCGGTCATCACCGGTCTGGATGTGGTGGAGCGCCTGAGCATGTTGCCGGTGCGCCTTGATCTGGCCAATGGCCTGACCCACCTGCCGGTCACCAATGTGACCATTCTCAGTGCTGTTCAATCCAAATAGGCGCGGGCTGCGGCCGCGAGTGACACCATGAACCTGCTCATCCTGGGTCTCGTTCTCTTCCTGGGCATCCACAGTGCCCGGGTGTTCGGCCAAGGGCCGCGGCAAGCATTCATTGATCGCTGGGGCCCCGGGGTTTGGAAGGGGGCCTACTCAGGCCTGTCTCTTCTGGGCCTGGTGATTATGGTTCAGGGCTACGGCCAGGCGCGCCTAGACCCAGTGGTGCTTTGGCTACCGCCAGCGGGCACGCGCCACGCCGCGTCGTTGCTTACCCTTTTGTCCTTCATCCTCTTGGCTGCGGCCTATGTGCCAGGCAATGTGATCAAAATGCGTCTTCGCCACCCAATGACCTTGGCGGTCAAGACCTGGGCCCTGGCCCATCTGCTGGCCAATGGCAACCTGGCCGATGTGCTGCTGTTCGGGGGCTTCTTGGTGTGGGCGGTACTGGTGTTCCGCGCGGCCCGCGCCCGTGACCGCCTCCAAGCTTCCGAGCCTGAGGCCACACGTCCCATCGCCCTGTTGGCCTGCATTGTGGTGGGCACCGCCGCTTGGGCGGCATTTGCCTTTTGGGCGCACGCCGCCTGGATCGGGGTGCGGCCCTTCGGCACGGCGGCCTAGGCGCTCACGCCGCGCAGATGGTGCCCAACTGGCCAGCTTGGTAGTCTTGCACCGCCTGCATCAACTCTTCGCGGGTGTTCATGACGAAGGGGCCGTGCTGCGCAATCGGCTCCTTCAGGGGCTGGCCCGCGATCAGCAGCAAGCGCGCGCCCGTGTTGCCGGCTACCAGGGCTACTCCATCGCTGTCGGCCGGGTTGCTCAACACCACCATCTGACGTGCCTGCGCCTCTTTTCCCAGCACCACCACGGTGCCGGTGTGCAGGTACAGGAAGGCGTTCATCGTCGACGGCAGGGCTTGCTCGAATCGGGTGTTGGCCTGCAGCGTGATGTCCAGGATCGTCGGCTCTGTTTTGGGGCGCTGCACGGCGCCGTCCACGCTTGACGCGCCGGCGCCGCAGCACCCGGCAATCACCCGCACCAAAGCGCCCCCCACTTGCCAACGGGGAATCTGCGCATCTTCGATATCGCGGTAGCCGATGGGCCCCATCTTGTCGCTGCTGTGCAGGTTCAGCCACAGCTGAAAACCATCCATGCGGCCTTCGGTTTGCTCAGGGGTTTCGCTGTGGATCAGACCTCGGGCGGCCGTCATCCATTGCACACCGCCATCGGTGACCAGCCCTTCATGCCCGCCGCTGTCGCGGTGGCGCATGCGCCCTTGCAGCATGATGGTGATGGTTTCAAAGCCGCGGTGCGGGTGGTCGGGGAAGCCAGCAATGTAGTCGTCGGCCTGGTCGCTTCCAAAATGGTCCAACATCAGGAAGGGGTCCAGGCGCCGCTGCCACTGTTGGGTGAGCACGCGGCTGAGCTTGACGCCTGCGCCGTCTGACGTGGGGGTGCCGGCCACCAGGGCTTCGATGCTGCGAGGGCGCTGCAGGGGTTTCATGTCCATGGCTCAACTGTATGACGGCTGCACCAGGGCCGCATTCGAAGGGTTCGCACGAAGCGTTGGGCTGTGGCATTCTTTCGGGCATGACCTATACCCGCGGCCTCCACCCGTTCTTGAGTACCTCCCTGGCCGCCTTGCTGCTGGCCGGCTCGACCCTGCTGCTGTTGCGGGCCGCACAGGCCAACACACCTGCTGCACCGTCGATCAACCCGCCCTCCAAGAACATCACTTGGTTGGCTGCTGCCCAGGACGCCGACATCGAGCGTGCCTTTGCCCAGGCCAAGGCCCAGAACAAGCCGTTGTTGCTGTACTGGGGCGCCACCTGGTGCCCGCCGTGCAACCAGCTCAAAGCCATCTTCTTCAGCTCTCAGGACTTCGCCATCCAGGCACGCGACTTTGTGGCGGTGCACGTGGATGGCGACCGCCCCGGCGCCCAGAAGTTGGGCGCTCGCTTCAAGGTGCGGGGCTACCCCACCGTGATCCTGATGAACCCCCAGGGTGCGGAAATCACCCGGCTTCCAGGCGGGGCCGATGCACAACAAGTCATGGCCGTGTTGCGCGCGGGCCTGTCCGGTGGGCGGCCCGTCCAGCAGGTGCTGGCCGATGCGCGCGCTGGTAAGGCTTTGTCCACCAACGAGTGGCGCACCTTGGCCTACTATTCTTGGGAAACCGACGAGTCGCAGCTGGTGGCGCCGGCTCAACGCCCGAACCTGTTGGCCGAACTGGCGGCTAAGGTGCCGCAGGGTGCGGCAGGCGGCGCCACGCGCGAGGTGGCCCAAACCCACGGCGAGATCGCCACCCGCCTGTGGCTCAAGGCCCTGGCCACCAGCGACGATGGCCGGGGCATCAAGCCCGATGTCATGCTGCGCGAACTTGTGCAGACCGTGCTGGCCGATGCGGCCTCTACCAAGCTGCACCTGGATGTGCTGACCGGCGGTGGCGCGAAGATGGTGCAGGTGTTGACCAGCGAGGGCTCGCCTGAGCGCGCGGCTCTGGTGCAACGCATGGACAGCGCCCTGATCCGCGCGCAGGTCGATGCTTCGCTGTCGCGAGGCGACCGTACCCAGGTGGTGATCGAGCGCATCGCCCTGGCCCGCCTCGGACAGGGAAAGGACACCCTCAAGCCCCGCCTGCCCGAGCCTCTGCTGCAGCTGGCCCGCGATCATGCCCAGCGCATGGAAGGCGAGATCACCGACGGCTATGAACGCCAGGCCGTGATCACGTCTACCGCCTACCTGTTGGGCCAGGCCGGCTTGTGGGAAGACAGCGATGCCCTGCTCAAGGCCAACCTTGCCCGCAGCCATTCGCCTTACTACCTGATGAGCCAGCTGGGTTCCAACGCCCGCAAACAGGGCCGCACCCAGGAGGCTCTGAAGTGGTACCAGGAGTCCTTCGACAAGAGCGTGGGGCCGGCCACGCGGCTGCAGTGGGGTGCGGGCTACTTCAATGCTTTGGTCGATCTGGCCCCGCAGGACAGTGCCCGCATTGAAGCAGTGGCCGCGCAGCTGTTCAGGGAGGCAGCCCAAGACCCCGCCGCCTTCCATGAGCGCAGCGCTCGTTCGCTGCAGCGGGTGGCCAACAAGCTCAAGGAGTGGAACAAGGGCCCTGCTCAGGCTGCGGTGCTGCAGCGCCTGCAGCAGCAGCTCAGCGGCGTGTGCGTCAGCGTGGCGGCGGCCGACGGCCAGCGCCAGACTTGTCAGAACTTGATGAAGGCCTGAGCAAAGAACCTACAACGCCGGTCTGCCGTGAGCGGTACGCAGGGCACATCGGCGGGCTTGCCTTGCGGCATGCCGGGTATGGCCTGGATGATGGAGGGCTCGATGCAACCAGCAGTGCAGCCGCTGGTGCAGTGCATGGGACGATTGTGCGTTTGCTCGCGTGCGGCGTGCGAGCCACCTAAAATCAAGGCCCTTGCGCTTGATGCCCTGTGCGCCGAACCTGCCCGTGCTCCATCCCCAGCGTTATGACGTGATCGTCGTCGGCGGCGGCCATGCCGGTACCGAGGCCGCTTTGGCTTCAGCCCGCATGGGCTGCCGCACGCTGCTGCTCACCCACAACCTGGAGACTTTGGGGCAGATGAGTTGCAACCCCTCGATCGGGGGCATCGGCAAGGGCCATCTGGTCAAAGAGGTGGACGCCATGGGCGGGGCCATGGCCGCAGCCACCGATGAGGCGGGCATACAGTTTCGAGTTCTGAACGCCAGCAAAGGCCCTGCGGTCCGGGCTACACGGGCTCAGGCCGACCGGGTGCTGTACCGGGCGGCCATCCGGCGGCGCCTCGAGAACCAAGCGGGGCTGGACATTTTCCAGCAGGCCGTGGACGACCTGGTTCTCGAAGGCAACCGCGTGGTCGGGGCTATAACGCAAGTGGGCATTCGCTTCGCTGCCCGAGCCGTGGTCCTCACCGCGGGTACTTTTTTAAATGGCCGTATCCACATTGGCCTGGAAAACCACTCGGCCGGCCGCGCCGGAGACCCGCCCGCAGTTCGGCTGTCGGCCCAGCTAAAAGAGCTTCAGCTGCCGCAGGGCCGGCTCAAGACCGGCACGCCGCCTCGGCTGGATGGCCGCACCATCGACTTCAGCCGCTGCACGGTGCAGCTGGGCGACGGCATGCCGGGCCCTCATGGGGGGGCCCCCACCACCCCCATGCCGGTATTCAGTTTTTTGGGATCGCCAGACCAACATCCCCCCCAGCGTCCCTGCTGGATCACCCACACCCACGAGGGCACGCACGCCATCATCCGGTCGGGTTTCGAGCGCAGCCCCATGTTCACCGGGGTGATCGAAGGCGTGGGGCCGCGCTACTGCCCCAGCATCGAAGACAAGATCAACCGATTTGCCGACAAAGGCAGCCACCAGATCTTCCTGGAGCCTGAGGGCCTGAGCACCCACGAGTTCTACCCCAACGGCATCTCCACATCCTTGCCCTTCGACATCCAGCTGGCCGCGGTGCAGTCCATTGCGGGGTTGGAGCGGGCGCACATCGTTCGGCCCGGATACGCCATCGAGTACGACTACTACGACCCCCGCTCGCTCAAGACCAGCTTTGAGTCCAAGTCGATTGCGGGCCTGTTTCTGGCAGGCCAGATCAATGGCACCACCGGCTACGAAGAAGCAGCGGCCCAAGGCCTGTACGCTGGCATCAATGCGGCGCTGCAAACACAGGACCGCCCGGCCCTCAGCTTGCGCCGCGACGAAGCCTACTTGGGGGTTTTGGTGGACGACCTGATCACCAAGGGCGTGACCGAGCCCTATCGCATGTTTACCAGCCGAGCCGAGTTTCGGCTGCAGCTGCGCGAAGACAACGCCGACGCTCGGCTCACCGAGCGCGGACGGCTTCTGGGCCTGGTCGACGATGTCCGCTGGGACGCTTTCAACCGCAAGCGGGACGCGGTTTCACGTGAAACCGAGCGCTTGAAATCCACCTGGGTCCACCCTGGCATCTTGCCTGCTGAGGCTGCTGAGCGCTTGCTTGGCAAGGCCTTGGAGCACGAGTACAGCCTCATTGACCTCTTGCGACGGCCGGGCGTGGATTTTGACACCGTGGTCGAGGTGGCTTGCCTGGCACGCCCAGAGGCGGGTGTTTCACGTGAAACCTTGCGCGAGACATTGGGCGTTGGATTGGCCGATGCGGTGGTGGAGCAAGTGGAGATTGCCACCAAATATGCAGGCTACATCGATAAACAGGTGGAAGAGGTGGCGCGTGCTGCGCATTACGAGCATCTGAAGCTGCCGGATGACTTTGACTATGGGGCTGTGACCGCCTTGAGCATCGAGGTGCGGCAAAAGCTCAGCCGGCACCGCCCCGAAACCTTGGGCCAAGCGTCACGGGTGTCAGGGGTCACCCCCGCGGCCATTTCCCTGTTGTTGGTGCATCTGAAGAAGGGGCGGTTCCGCGGATTTGAAGCCCGGGGGGTGGGCCTGGCGCCAGCGCCGGCGGCCTCGGCGAAGCCGATTGATCAGGACGCTGCTTGACCCTGCTGGACCCACGCGCGCAGCTGCCGGCGGCGTTGTCTGAGTTGGGCCTGGCGCTCAGCCCGAAAGCTTGTGAGCGCCTATTGGGCCATTTGGAGCTGATCGCCAAATGGAACCGGATCTACAACCTGACTGCGGTGCGCGACCCAGCTGAGATGTGGACCCACCACCTTTTGGACAGTCTGGCGGCGGTGTTGCCCCTGGCGGCGTTTTGGGCGGGGCTAAGGTCGTCGCAGCCGCACCAGGCAGGCCTGGTCCGCCCGACCACGCTTCATATCCTTGATGTGGGCTCGGGCGCAGGCCTGCCTGGTGTGACCTTGGCCATCGCCTTGCCCGAGGCCTTGGCCGCCGCAGGGCTGGGAGGGCAGGCTTGCACATCAGCGCCGCTCGTTCGGATGAGTTGTGTCGATGCTGTGGCGAAAAAAGCGGGCTTCATCCGGCAGGTGGCGGCGGAGTTGGGTTTGAGCCAACTCCAGGCCCTGCACGGTCGGGTCGAGTCCTTGAAGATGGCGCCGGCAGATGTGATCACCTGCAGGGCGTTTGCCAGCCTAGCCGATATCGTGCGCCTGACGCAGGTGCATTTGGCGCCAGGCGGCGTGTGGATGGCTCTCAAAGGCGTGGTGCCGGCCGATGAGATCGCTGCCCTGCCGGCGGATGTCGAAGTGTTTCACGTGGAACCCCTGCAGGTGCCGCATTTGAATGCCCAGCGTTGTCTGGTCTGGATGCGGCCCCGGCCCCAACCCTGAAGGCCATCGCCCATGTACCCGACCTTTGCAAATCAGGCGCAACAACGGCCTGCAGCGCCCCTGTGCATCGCCCTGGCTGCGCTGCTGCTCTGCAGTGCCTGGTCGCCGGCTTCGGTCGGGGCTTCTGGCCGCCCCGTGGCCGAGGCCCCACCCCTGCAGGCCCTGCCCGTGCTGGCGGTCGCCCCTTATATGGGCCGCTGGTATCAGGTGGCCTATTACCCCAACTTCTTTCAGCGGCAGTGTGTGTCCGACACCACCGCCATCTATCGAGAGTTGGGTGGCGGCACGGTGGAGGTGCTCAACCGCTGCCGCACCGCCTCAGGCGCTTTTGACCAGGTGATTGGCCAGGCGCGGCCTGTGGCTGGTGCGTCCGCGATTGCCGGTGGGCAGCTTCAGCCAGCTCGTTTGGAGGTGAGTTTTCTGCCGCGCTGGTTGCGCTGGACGGGCGTGGGCTGGGGGGCGTATTGGGTGGTGGACCGGCCCGAGCATGGTCGCTACGCCATTGTCAGCGAAGGCCGGCGTGAATACCTGTGGGTGTTGTCGCGCAGCCCGGAACTGGGTGCCGAAGATCGACAAGCGGTGCGGGCCCGTTTGCAGACTTTGGGCTTTGACCTGGAGCGGCTGAAGGACCACCCCCAGGAGTCACCGCGCTGAGCCCCAGGCCCAAAAAATAGCCACCCGCCTGCCCCGCAGGCGCAGAATTTGAGCCCTTGATGGGCGACAAGAACTGTATAAACATACAGTCTTGGTGACCCCTCATGTCCTGCGCTTCAAACCCTGGCGGCCCGGCTGGCCCCGACCGCCCTACACCGCCTTTGCCCAACAGCGCTTGCGCGCCCCACCGCCGTTTGCGCGTCAAAGGGGACCTTTTGTCCGTGCCGGGCGTTTGGCGCGCCGATGCCTGCGCCCAACCCGGGGCGGCGTGGCCGAGCGGCCATGCGGCCTTGGATGCCCAACTGCCCGGTGGTGGGTGGCCTGCCGGGGGGCTGGTGGAGCTGCTGTGTGCGCAACCGGGCCTGTATGAAGGCAGCCTGCTGGCCGCCCACTGGGCCCGCCTCACCCAGGCCCAGCCCACTGCGCGCTTGGCTTGGGTGATGCTTGGGCGCAGCCCCTGGCGCCTGCATGCCCCCGGTGTGGCCCACCTAGGCTTGCAGCCCCAGCGCCTCTTGGTCCTGCAGCCCACCACCGAGGCCGACGCGGCCTGGGCTGTCGAGCAGATGCTGCACAGCCCGGGCATCTGCGGCCTGTGGTGGATCACCCGCCATGCCCAGGCCCAGCGCCTGCGCCGCCTGCAGTGGGCAGCCCAAACGGCAGGAATCCCGCTGTTCGTGTCCCGCCCCTTGGCTTGCCGCCAAGACCCCTCCCCGGCCCCTTTGCGGCTGCATTTGCAGGCTGGGCCCGAGCAAGCCTTGCGGGTGCACATCCTCAAGCGCCAGGGGCCGCGGCTGGAGCAGCCCATTGACCTGAAGGCGCCGGCGTTTGGGCTGCCTGCGCCACAAGCCTTGCCCACCTTGGCCCCGTCTTCTGCCCCTGTGCACCATGTGGTGGATTGCCCTGTACCTGCCCCAGTGGCCCCTTGAGGCCTTGGGCACCCCCCGGCCGGACGCGGTGGAAGACGCGGGCGGCCTTGTGTGCGTGGGCCCTGCAGCAGCACAAGCGGGCGTGTGCCCGGGCATGGGCCGGGCCGCCGCCGAGTTGTGCCTGCCCGGTTTGACGCTGCGGCCCCGCCAGCCTGAACAGGAAGCCCGGGCCCTGCGCACCCTGGCCCTGGCCGTTTTGCGTTTCAGCCCGAATTTGCAGCTGCGCCCCGACGGGCTCTTGATCGAAGTGCAGGCCAGCCTGCGCCTGTTCGGTGGCCCCTTGCGCCTGTGGCAGCAGTTTCAGCAGGTGATAGCACCGTTTGACGTGAGTATTCACTTGGCTGCAGCGCCATTTTCAGAAGCAGCTTGGCTTTTGGCCCGGGTGCGCAGCCCCTGGCGGCAGATGGGCCAACTGCACGGCTGCGGGCTGGGGCTGCCGCCCTTCGGACTCCCCTATACGCCACCACCCGGGCCATCCTTGGGCGTGGCGCAAAGCCGCCAGGCGGCGGCCGTGCACCCAGCTTTAGATGCCTTGCCCGTGTCGCTGGTGCTGCAAGCCTGGCAGGCGCCGCAATCCACCCATCAGCTGCTGGAGGGCTGGGGCGTGGCCACCCTGGGCCAGTGGCGTACCCTGCCCCGTGCCGGCTTAAAACGCCGTTTGGGCCAAGACGCCATGCAGCGCCTGGATTGCGCCTATGGGCAGGCCCCCGACCCGCGCCCCTTTTGGGTCCCTCCGGCGGCCTTCGATGAGCGGCTGGAATTGCCGGAGCGCAGCAGCGACCTCGGTCTCATCACCCACGCCCTGCAGCACCTGCTGCAGGCCCTGGAGGGCTGGCTGGTGGCCCAGGGCCGCCTGGCGCGTGCCCTGACCCTGCACCTGCAGCACCAAACCCGTCGCCACGAAGCCTGGCCCGACACGGTTTACCCCCTGCATCTGGCCGCGGCCGAGCACGCTGCGCAGGCGCTGCAGCGCCTGTGGGCTGAGCGCCTGCAGCGCCAAGCGGTGGTGGCGCCTGTGGTGGCTTTGCGCTTGGTTCTGCGGGTCAGCGAGCAAGCCGAATCCCCGGATCTGCAGCAGGCCTTGCCTTGGTCTACCCGGGCCCAAATCAGTGCCCTGCAACACCCACAAAACCAAGACCCGGCTGAAACCCAACATGCCCTGGCCCGGCTCTTGGACCGCCTGCAGGCCCGCCTGGGTGAGCAGGCGGTGCAGGGGTTGCGCTGTCACGACGACCACCGCCCTGAAAAAGCCAGTGCCCGCGTGGCCCTGACGGACCTGGCCCTGGCTGCGGTTTCAACCTTTTCGGGGTCTGCGGACCGGCCGGCGCGCCCGAACGAAACCCTCGCGGCTGGTCTGCCCGATATGCCCCGGCCCTTTTGGTTGCTGGCCGAGCCCGAGCCGCTGGAGGAGCTCCAGGGGCGACCGGTGCACCAGGGGGCTGTTCTGGTCTTGCGCACCCGCCCCGAACGCATCGAGGCGGGATGGTTCGATGGCGAACCCGTGTGCCGCGACTACCAGGTGGCCGAGGGGGCCGACCACCGCCTGCGCTGGGTGTTCCGCGAGCGCCGTGGCCCCGAGCTGGGGTGGTTTCTGCACGGCTGGTTCAACTGAGGCCGGTTTCCGTTACCCGCTTCCGTTGCCTGCATAAGCCCCTTGCGCCATCCCCCTACGCCAGCCCCCTACGCCAGCCCCCTACGTCAGCCCCCTGCGTCAGCCCCCCGCGTCAGTCACGCCCATCAGCGCCCCCACCACTGCGGCCGCCGACACAGCCCGGCAGTCCTGGGGCCGCGCGATGAAAAATCATCCAGCCCCTGTGCCTCGGCACGGGCGCGCAGCACGGCCAGGGCGCCGCCGGCCAGCGGGAAAGCCGGCGCCAGCGGCGACATCGGGCCCAATTCGCGCATCAACCGGTTGAACAGGCTGCGCGCCGGGCGGCCGCTGAACAGCCGCGTCAGGGCCGTTGCCCCTGGGCCCAGTTCGGCCGCACCGGAGGCCGCTGCCCTGACCAAGGCCTGCCGGTGCACAGCCGGGGTCTTGGCCTCGTCACACAACAGAAAGGCCGTGCCCACCTGCACCGCGGCTGCACCGGTCTGCAGAGCTGCGGCCACCGCTGGGGCATGGCCCAAGCCCCCGGCGGCCACGATGGGCAAGGACACCGCCGCCTTCAGGGCCGGGAGCAGGCGGTTCAAGGGCGCTTGGCCTTCCAGGTCGTGATCGGCCCGCAGGAAGTGCCCGCGGTGGCCGCCGGCCTCCAGGCCTTGGGCAATCACCACGTCGGCCCCGTGGGCCTGCAGCCACAGGGCTTCGTCCACGGTGGTGGCTGAACTCATCACCAGCGACCCGAAGCCCTTGACGCGGTCCAGCAGGGCGGCGCTGGGCAGGCCAAAGTGAAAGCTCACCACCGGCGGGCGGTGGGTGGCCAGCACATCGGCCAGGGCTGCCTGGAAGGGCTGGCGTTGCGGCGCCGGGGCGACTGGCTCGGCACCCAGGCCCCAGGGCTCGCGATAGGGCGCCAAGGCTCGGTGCCAGGCCGCCTCGCGTTCGGGGTCTTGTTCAGGGGGCTGGTGGCAGAAGAAGTTGACGTTGTAGGGCAGGCCCCGTGGCCCCAGTTCTCGCTGCAGGATGTGCAATTCACGATCCAGCGAGGCTGCGTTCAACAGGGCAGCCGGCAAAGAGCCCAGCGCACCGGCCTGGGATACGGCCACGGCCAGCACGCTGTCCTGCACCCCGGCCATGGGGGCTTGGATCAGCGGGTGTTGCAGGCGGGCCCGCAAGGCGGACCAGGTGTGGGGGTGTGGCATGCCGGGGCTTTCCGGTGGGGTTCGGCGGGCGGGCTGCACGGGCGCGGCGCGGTGCTCAGCTGCTGACGTGTGGAGCCCGAACCCTCCACACCGCATTTTTACGGAGGACGGCTCCTCCCGTGGCTTGCCTCGAGGGGGGATGGGGCTGAAATTTGCTGTATAAAAACACAGTATGTTGCCTGCGTACGCCGAGCTGCACTGCCGCAGCAATTTCAGCTTTCTCACCGGGGCCTCGCACCCCGAGGAGCTGCTGGCCCGTGCGGCGGAACTGGGCTATGAGGCCTTGGCCCTGACCGACGAGTGCTCGGTGGCCGGCGTGGTGCGGGCGCATGAAGAGCTCAAGCGCCAAGGCCCGTCGGGCACACGGCTTTTGCTGGGCACCCACCTGGACGTGGACCCTGGTGAGGCCCCACCCTCGGGCCTGGAGCAGGGCCTGCGTGTGGTGGTCTTGGCACACAACCGCCGCGGCTGGGGGCAGCTGTGCGAACTCATCACCCAGGCCCGCGCCCGCGCGCCCAAAGGGCTGTACTGTGCTTGGCCACAAGACCTGCTGGAGCACCAGGCGCTGGACAGCTGCACCGTGTTGCTCATCCCGCGGCGCAGCGACAGCCTGGCAGCCTTGCAGGCCCAGGCCCAGTGGTGCGCACAGGCCTTCGGCCCCCGTGCGGCAGTGGCGGTGCAACGCCTGTTGTGGGCCGACGATGCTCAGCTGCTGCAAGCCGTACAGACCGCGGTGCAGGCCCTGCAGGCACAAGGCCTGCTGCTGCCCATCGCGGCCACGGGCGATGTGCTCATGCACCGCCGCTCACGCAAGCCGGTGCAGGACACGCTCACCGCCATCCGCCTGCGCCGCTCTTTGTCGGCGTGCGGCACCGCCTTGGCCAGCAACGCCGAGCAACACTTGCGCTCGCGCCTGCAACTGGCCCAGCTCTACCGCCCCGAGTGGCTGCAGGCCTCGGTGGACATCGCCCGGCGTTGCACCTTCAAGCTGGATGAACTGCGTTACGAATACCCCGCCGAACTGGTGCCCGAAGGGCGCAGCCCCATCGAGCACTTGCGCGCGCTCACCGCTGAGGGAGCCTGCCAACGCCATCCCGATGGCGTGCCCGACGCCGTGCAGGCCCAGCTCGAGCGGGAGTTCGAGCTCATCGAAGCCTTGCGCTACGAGCCCTTCTTCCTGACCGTGCACGATCTGGTGCGCTTTGCGCGCAGCCGCGGCATCCTGTGCCAGGGTCGTGGCTCGGCCGCTAATTCGGCGGTGTGTTGGTGCCTGGGTATCACCGAAGTTGACCCTACCCAAACCACGCTGCTGTTCGAGCGCTTCATCTCGCGCGAGCGCGCCGAGCCGCCGGATATTGATGTGGACTTCGAACACGAGCGGCGCGAAGAAGTCATCCAGTACCTCTATGCCAAGTACGGCCCGCGTCGCTGCGCTTTGGCAGCGGCCGTTACTGCCTACCGAACCCGCAGCGCCGTGCGCGATGTGGGCTTCGCTCTGGGGCAGGACGCAGCCGTCATCGACAAGCTGGCCCGCTCGGTCCATGGCTTTGATGACCCGCAGCGCTTGCAGCGCAGCTTGGATGAACTGGGCTTGGACGCCCAGGCGCCGCCGCTGCAGCGCTGGCTGCAGCTTGTGCAGACGCTGCACCGCTTTCCGCGGCACTTGTCACAGCACACCGGTGGCTTTGTGATCGCAGCCGATCGCCTGTCCGCCCTGGTGCCCATTGAGCCGGCCAGCATGCCCGGGCGGCGCGTCATCCAATGGGACAAGGACGACCTCGAGTCTTTGGGCCTGCTCAAGGTGGATGTGCTGGCCCTGGGCATGCTCACCGTCATTCGCAAGACCCTGGCGTTGATGACGCAGTGGCACGGCTGGCCCACCAGCCAGCCCCGCCGCCGCCGCGCTGAGGCGTCACAGCCCTGGCGTGTGCAGGACATCCCACGTGAAGATCCGGCCACCTTCGCTATGGCCACCCGCGCCGACACCGTGGGCGTGTTTCAGATTGAAAGCCGCGCACAGCAAAGCATGTTGCCGCGCCTGAAGCCGCGCACCTTCTACGATTTCGTGGTGCAGGTGGCCATCGTGCGCCCCGGCCCCATTCAAGGCGGCATGGTGCACCCGTATTTGGAGCGCCGTGCGCTGCGCGAGCAAGGCACGCTGCCGCCTTCGCCCTACCCGGCTTTGGATGCAGCCCTGGGCCGTACCTTGGGCGTGCCCATCTTTCAGGAGCAGGTGATGCAGATCTGCGTCATCGCTGCGGGCTTCACGCCGGGCGAAGCTGACGGCCTGCGACGCTCCATGGCCGCCTGGCGCAAGAAGGGCGAGTTGCACGTCTTTCACGACCGCATCGTGCAGGGCATGGTGCAGCGTGGCTACCCAGTGGATTTCGCCCAGGGCATCTTTGCCCAGATTGAAGGCTTTGGCGAATATGGCTTCCCGGAAAGCCATGCCTACAGCTTCGCGCTGCTGTCCTATGTGAGCGCCTGGATGAAGTGCCACGAACCCGAGGCCTTCTTGGCCGCGCTGCTCAATTCGCAGCCCATGGGCTTTTACGGCCCTTCGCAGCTGGTGCAAGACGCCCGTCGCCACGGGGTGCAGGTGCGGCCAGCGGAGGTGCAGCACAGCCATTGGGATTGCACGCTGGAGCCTGTCCGTGAAAGCCCCGGCGCGCGCCCGGCGGTGCGCTTGGGTTTGCGGCTGGTCAGTGGGTTGCCGCAGACAGTGGCGCAGGCCTTGGTGCAGGCGCGCACCCAGGCCCTGTTTGTCGATGTGCAGGACCTCGCGCGGCGGGCCGGCCTGTCGGCGGCCGACCTTCAGCGGCTGGCCCGGGCAGATGCGCTGCAGGAGTTGGCGGGCCATCGGCGGCAACAACTGTGGCAGGCCAGCGGCGTGCAGCGGCCGGCCCACAGTGCAGCGGTCACGGCTGACCTCTTCGAGCACAACTCGGCGCCTGAAGCCGCTGCCCCCGAGCTGCCCGCCGCGCCCGAAGGCCAAGCCATCACCTTGGATTACGCCAGCACCGGCTTGAGCCTGCGCCGCCACCCTTTGGCCCTGATGCGCCCGCGCCTGCAGCAACGGGGCTGGCACAGTGCCCAAGCCCTGCAGCAATGGCCCGATGGTCGGCGGGCCTGGGCCTGTGGTCTGGTCACCATGCGCCAGCAGCCTGTCACGGCCAAGGGCACCACCTTCATCACCTTGGAAGATGAAACCGGCTGTGTGAATGTGATCGTCTGGCGCCACATCCGGGAGCAACAGCGTTTGGTGGTGCTGCAGGCCCGCCTCTTGGCGGTGGTGGGCCAATGGCAGAACCGAAATGGCGTGCAGCACCTGGTGGCCCGGCGCCTCTTGGATGTCTCACCCTGGTTGGGGGAACTGGCCCGTGCCACTGCTTCCCGAGATTTCCGCTGAGGCCTGCACCCCGCAGGCCGGCGCGCGCCCGTCCTCTGTTAGCCTTGCGTGTTGAACCGGCGTGCCCGGCGCAGCCCTCTCTTTTGCAGCGCACACCCAAGACCATGCCCCGCATCTTTTGCATCGCCAACCAAAAAGGCGGCGTCGGCAAAACCACCACCACAGTGAACTTGGCCGCTGGCCTGGCCCGCATCGGCCAGCGTGTGCTGGTGGTCGACCTCGACCCTCAAGGCAATGCCAGCACGGGCTCGGGCGTGGACAAGCGCACCCTGGAGCTCAGCGTCTACGACGTGCTCTTGGAACAGGCCGGCATCGCCGAAGCCCGCCGGCGCAGCGAGCAAGGCGGCTATGACGTGTTGGCCGCCAACCGCGAGTTGGCCGGGGCCGAGGTAGAGCTGGTGGGCCTGGAACACCGCAACACCCGGCTGCGCCAAGCCCTGGCCACCGTGGCGGCCGACTACGACTTCGTGCTCATCGACTGTCCGCCGTCCCTGAGCCTGCTGACCCTCAACGGCCTGTGCAGTGCGCATGGGGTCATCGTGCCCATGCAGTGCGAATACTTCGCGCTGGAAGGCCTGACCGACCTGGTCAACACCATCAAGCAGGTGCACGCCAACCTCAACCGCGACCTGCAGATCATCGGCTTGCTTCGGGTGATGTTCGACCCGCGTATCACCTTGCAGCAGCAGGTCAGCGAGCAGCTCAAGGCGCACTTCAAGAACAAGGTGTTCAACACCGTCATTCCGCGCAATGTGCGCCTGGCCGAGGCCCCGAGCTATGGCCAAGCCGGCGTGGTGTTCGACCCGTCTTCGCGCGGGGCGCAGGCCTACATCGCCTTTGCGCAGGAAATGGCGGAGCGCATCGGTACGATGCGCTGAGCCGAGCGCCGGGCCGTTGCGGCGCTGCGTTGCTGGCGCCCTTGCACCTGCCCCGGCGCTGGGCGCCAAGCCCCTGGCACCTGGGCCTACAGCCCCAGCGACTCCTCGCAGCCCAGGTGCACATTCATCGCTTGCACAGCCGCACCGCTAGCGCCCTTGCCCAGGTTGTCCAAGCGGGCCATCAGTAGGGCCTGCTCTGCATTGGCGAAGACAAACAGGTCCACCCGGTTGGTGTCGTTGCAGGCCTGCACATCAAAGAAACCGGTGGCCAAGGTGTCGGGGTCGGACAGCGGCATCACGCGGATGAAGCGCTCGCCCGCGTAGTGCTGCACCAGCGCGTCGTGCAGTTGGGCACCTGTTACACCCGGCGCCAGCATTGACAGGTGCAGCGGCACGCTCACGGATAGCCCCTTGTAAAAGTTGCTCACGATCGGTATGAACAACGGCGCGCGGCGCAGGCCCGTGTGGGCCATCATCTCCAGTATGTGCTTATGTGCAAGTGTCAGCCCATACGGGCGGGGCGAGCTTAGCAGCGGGTCGCCACCGGGCAATGCGGCGGCTTCATAAGCCTCGATCATTTTCTTGCCGCCGCCCGAGTAGCCGGTGATGGAGGTGGCGCTGATGGCCTGCTCGGGCTGCAGCAGGCCGGCGTCCACCAAGGGCCGCATCAGCAAGATGAAGGCCGATGCATGGCAGCCTGGGTTGGCAATGCGCTTGGACGCGCGTATGGCCTGGCGCTGGCCAGCCTGTAACTCGGGCAGGCCGAAGACCCAAGCCGGGTCGGTGCGAAAAGCGGTGCTCGCATCGATCAGGCAGGTATCCGGGTTGCGCACCAACGCAGCGGCTTCGCGGGACGCTGCATCGGGCAGGCACAAGAACGCCACATCGGCCGCATCGAGCAGCTGGGCCCGCTCGGCGGGGTCCTTGCGCTTTTCTGGATCAATCCGCAGCACCTCAAGGTCCGAACGCACGGCCAGGTATTCGTGGATGCGCAACCCGGTCGTGCCTTCCTGGCCGTCGACGAATACGGTGTGGCGTCGGCTCATCGCGGGGTGTCCTGTGTTCTGAAATGAGAGCGGCAAGAGGCGGCTGAAGAGGAAAGCCGGCCTCAAGCGCAAGCAGCCAGCGGCACTCGACAGCCGTGCAAACCCCCAAGGATACGGCACCCCTGCGAAAGGGCCATGACGGCACAATCTGGCCGGAACCCTGCTTTACCCGTATCAGATTTACCCGCACCACATGGCAACCAAGAAGAAAGGCCTCGGCTTGGGGCTCGAGGCCCTGCTGGGCCCCATCCGCAGCGTCGACGCCGATGAGGCCACCGCGCGCGCGCTGCGCGCTCTGCCCATCGGGCAGTTGCGAGCCGGTCAGTACCAACCCCGGCGGGTGATGGACGAAGGATCGCTCTACGAGTTGGCCGAGAGCATCCGCACCCAAGGGGTCCTGCAGCCGCTGCTGGTGCGGCCGATCGGCGAAAGCGGCTACGAGATCATCGCCGGCGAACGCCGTTTCCGGGCCTCGCAACTGGCCGGTCTCGACGAGGTCCCGGTGCTGGTGCGCGAGGTGGATGACCAGCAGGCGGCCATCATGGCCCTGGTGGAAAACATGCAGCGGGAAGACCTCAACCCGCTGGAAGAGGCCCGGGGTCTGCAGCGTCTGGTCCAGGAGTTCGGCTTTACCCACGAACAAGCGGCTCAGGCCGTGGGCCGCTCACGCAGCGCAGCCACCAACCTGCTGCGCCTGCTGCACTTGTCCCAGCAGGTGCAACAGATGCTGATGGCCGGCGACCTCGACATGGGCCATGCCCGCGCCCTGCTGCCGCTGGACGGTGGGCGTCAGGTGCTGGTGGCCCAAGAGGTGGTCGCCAAGAAGCTGTCGGTGCGCGAGGCCGAGCGTTTGGCTGCGCGCGCCCTCAAGCCTGAAAAAACGGCCGCTGCAACGGCCAGCCGACAGGCCACCGCGCAAGGCCGTAACCGAGACCTTGGCCGCATCGAGGAGGCCCTGGCCGACCGACTGGCGGCACCCGTGGAGGTTCGCGTCTTGCGCCGCACCCCGCGTGGCGAAGCGGGTGAGGTGTCGATCGGCTTCGGCTCGCTCGAAGAGCTCAACGGCTTGCTGCAGCGCCTGGGGCTGCCCGAGGCCTGAGCCGTAGACCCCATCGTGACTTTCTGCGCAGCTTGAGGCCCGACGGGTTTTACATTTTGAGGCGGCGGTGTTAACCTATTCCGCCCTAGCTTGTCAATCAGGCCTAGCTGTTGGAGGGACCATGGACCTTGCAGACTCTGCGCGTGCATCGCAGGCACCTCTTCAGGGGACAGATCAACAGCAGCCGCAGGCCGAGAGCAGTATTGGAGCGGGCGTGGGATCAGCCGCCCTGGCCGCGATCGCAGCCGCCTCGCTGGCGGCCTGTGGCGGTGGCGGCTCCGCAGCGCCGATCACCAGCACCCCTTCGGCCGTGGGGCCGCCCACGGGTGAGGCCATCACCGCCGAGCGCGCTGCGCGCTTTCTCATCCAGGCGGCTTTCGCGGCTACCGACGGCCAGATCGCCAGGGTGCAGGCCTTGGGCTACTCGGCCTGGATTGACGAACAGTTCGCGATGCCGCGCAGCCTGTCGAACTGGGACTGGATGGACAGCAAGGGCTACCAGGTGGTGGCCAACGTCGACAACTTCACTGGCTTTGAAAACAGCTTGTGGCGCAAGTTGATCTCCTCGCCTGATGGGCTGCGCCAGCGCATGACGCTGGCCTTGTCGGAGATCTTCGTGGTGTCCATCGTCGGCCTGCCGGTGTCCTGGCGCGGATTCCTGGCCGCTGGCTATGTGGACCTCTTGGAGTCCCACGCCTTCGGCAACTATCGGCAACTCCTGCAGGACGTGACGCTATCGCCGGCCATGGGCGTGTACTTGAACACGCGCGGCAACCAGAAGGCCAATGCGGCCACCGGCCGAGTGCCTGATGAGAACTACGCCCGCGAAGTGATGCAGTTGTTTTCGATCGGCTTGGTCGAGTTGGAGCTTGACGGCACGCTCAAGGGCGGCAAAGCCCAGGAGACCTACAACGTGCAGACCATCAGCCAGCTGGCGCGGGTGTTCACCGGCTGGGACCTCGACGGGTCCAACCGCACCGAAGCCGGCTACACCCGTCGCCCCATGGTCAACCTGCCTGCACGCTACGACACCGATGCTAAGACTGTTCTGGGCACCCCAATTGCGGCCGGCGTGCTGGCAGCACAGGCCCTGCAAACCACCTTGGACACCCTGTCACGCCACCCCAATGTGGCGCCCTTCATCTCGCGCCAGCTGATCCAGCGCTTCGTCACCAGTGCACCGACGCCCAGCTACATCGCACGCGTGGCCTCCGCCTTCAACGATAACGGCCAGGGACAGCGCGGGGACTTCAAAGCGGTCATCAAGGCCATCCTGCTGGACGACGAGGCCCGGCGCGACCCCAGCCCGGCCGATACCACGCGTGGCCGTCTGCAGGAACCCATCGCCCGTTTCATCCAGTGGGCACGTACCTTTAGCCTAGGCTCACCCACCGATCTGTGGAACATCGGCAACACGGCTGATCCGGTTACGCGCCTGGGCCAAAGCCCGATGCGCTCGCCCTCGGTGTTCAACTTCTTCCGTCCCGGCTATGTCCCGCCGAACACCGAACTGGGCCGTCAAGGCATCACCGCCCCCGAGTTCGACATCGCTGACGAGTCCACTGTCGTGGGTTGGGTGAACTTCGCGCAGACCTTTGTGGCCTCCGGCGTGGGCGAGACACGGCCGGCTTACACCGCCGAGGTGGCCCTGGCCGGCGACCCTGCTGCCCTGGTGCAGCGCGTGGCCAGGCTGTTGGCGCCGGGGGGCCTTTCGGCCAACACCCAGAGCCTGATCACGCAAGCGGTGGCCGCCATGCCCGCCACCACCGATGCCAACCGGCTCAACCGCGTGTACGCCGCGGTGCTGCTGGTCTTGGCCACGCCCGAGTACCTGGTTCAAGTCTGAAAGCCCAGCCATGAACGATTTCAACCGCAGCACGCGACGCGCCTTTGTTCAACGGATGGGCCAACTGGGTTTGGCCGGTGCCGCCGCACCTTGGGCCTTGAACTTGGCGGCCATGAGCGAGGCTGCTGCGCAGTCCAGCACCGCCAGCGACTACAAGGCCTTGGTGTGTGTGTTCCTGTATGGGGGCAATGACCACTACAACACCATCGTGCCTTTTGATGACATCAACCACGCCAACTATCAACGTGTCAGATCTGGCATCACGCTGCAGCGCTCTGCCCTGACCCCAAACGCCTTGCCCATTGGAACGGGCGAGGGACTGGCCTCCAGCGTCAACGGCATGGCGCCAGGCCGCCAGGTTGCGTTAGCGCCAGAGCTCAGCGGCTTGATGCCCATTTTCAACAAGGGCGAGTTGGGTTTGATTTTTAACATCGGTACCCTCGTGCAGCCCACCACCAAGGCTCAATACACTGCGGCTAACGTACCGCTGCCGCCCAAGCTTTTTTCGCACAACGACCAGCAGTCGGTTTGGCAGAGCTCAAAACCCGAGGGGGCTACGTCGGGTTGGGGTGGTCGCATTGGAGACTTGTTCCTGTCGAGCAATGGGCGCACCACTTTTACTTGCGTGAACGCCAGTGGTAACGCGGTATTCATGAGCGGACGTGAAGCGGTGCAGTACCAGGTCAGCACGACGGGTGCGGTGGCCATGCGGGGACTGGGAGCCCCGCTGTTCGGCTCTCAAGCGTGCAGCACGGCCTTGCGTGAGTTGGTGACAGCGCCCCATACGCATTTGATGAGATCGGAGTACGCGCGCATCACTTCTCGCGCCCTGGATGCACAGGTAGCCTTGTCTTCTGCCTTGGCAGGCCTTCCGCAGTTGCAGACGGTATTCCCAGCTGGAACGCTGTCGCAGCAACTCCAGATGGTGGCACGCATGATTTCCTCGCGGAACCAGCTATCCGTCAAGCGACAGGTTTTCTTCGTGTCCCTGGGTGGCTTCGACCTTCATGACTACCTCTTGACTCAGCATCCTGGACTGAAGTCTCAATTGGGCGAGTCGCTCAAGTCCTTCCACGCGGCCATGGGTGAACTTGGCGTGGCCCAGCAGGTCACCACCTTCACCGCCAGCGATTTCGGTCGAACGCTGACATCTAATGGCGACGGCAGTGACCACGGTTGGGGTAGCCATCACTTCATCATGGGGGGGGCCGTACAAGGGGGGCGCTTCTATGGCCGCTATCCCGATGTGGCCGTCAACGGCCCCGACGATGTAGGCCAAGGCCGCCTGTTGCCCACCACCGGCGTGGACCAACTGGCCGCCACCTTGGCCACCTGGATGGGCGTAAATGCCAGCGACTTGCCCTTGGTGGTGCCCAACATCGGCAACTACAGCGTGCGCGACTTGGGTCTGATGCGGCGGGTGTGATGGCCTCTCGGCCCGATCAGGGGCAAGCAGGGCCGGCCACTCCGCGGGGTGGCGCTGCGCAGGCCAGCCAGGCCCTGTCGTTGGGGGCACTGCCCTGCGCGCGATCTGATGCGTCACCCGACGCGCCACCCGACGCGCCGCTCGGCGTATGGCCTGGTGCACGCGCCGGAGCAACAGCTGGCGCACTGGCCTTGGCCGGTTGCGCCACAGCACCCGATGCCCCCATTTCAACGCCTGCCCATGCCGCTGCAGCGCAGGCCGCGGCCGGCCTCACGCCACAACAGGCCTCACGCTTTCTGGCCCAAGCCGCCTTTGGCGCCACGCCCGAGTCCATTGCCCGGGTGCAGGCCATCGGCCCCGAGCAGTGGATCGACGAACAGATCGCCATGCCGCCCACGCAAGGCCACGTGGCCTGGCTGCACGAGAACGACTATGCGCACGAGCGCTTCCGCAACACCGTACAGGGCACCGAAAACACCCTGTGGCGCAAGCTGATCGACTCCCCCGATGCCCTGCGCCAGCGGGTCACGTGGGCGTTGTCTGAAATCTTCGTGGTGTCCATTCCCGGCTTGCCCGTGGCCTGGCGCCCCTTTGTGGCGGCGCACCACATGGACCTGCTGGAGGCCCATGCTTTCGGCCGCTACCGTGATCTGTTGGGCGCGGTCACCTTGTCGCCGGCCATGGGCGTGTACCTGAACATGCGCGGCAACCGAAAGGCCGATCCGGCCACCGGTCGCATGCCCGACGAGAACTATGCGCGCGAGGTGTTGCAGCTGTTTTCCATCGGTTTGCTGGAACTGCGCCCGGATGGCCGGCCGCGCACCGACTGGCGTGGCCGCCCGATCGAAACCTATGACCAGTCCACAGTGGCCGGCCTTGCGCGCGTATTCACCGGCTGGAACCTGGACCGGTTTGATCGCAACCGCCAGGACTGGGCCAGCCGCCCGATGGTCTTCAACCGTGCACAGCACGAGCCCGGTGAGAAACGCTTTTTGGGCCACACGATTGCAGCCGGCACACCAGGCCCTCAGGCCTTGGAGCAGGCGCTGGATGTGATCGCGGCCCACCGCAATGTGGGGCCCTTCATCGGCCGGCAGCTGATACAGCGCCTGGTCACGAGCAACCCCAGCCCCGCCTATGTGCGCCGTGTGGCGCAAGCGTTCGCCGACAACGGCCAAGGCGTGCGGGGCGACCTGGGCGCGGTGGTGCGGGCGGTTCTCTTGGACGAGGAGGCCCGACGCGACCCCTCACCGCAGGAGCGGGAGGCCGGGCGGCTGCGCGAGCCCGTTGAGCGCTTTGTGCAGTGGGCGCGCACCTTTGGGGCCACCTCGAACAACCGCAAGTGGGCCATCGGGATCACCGGCGATGCCGCCACGCGCTTGGGCCAAAGCCCGCTGCGCGCACCTTCGGTTTTCAACTTCTTTCGCCCCGGCTACCTCCCACCGAACTCGGCGCTGGCCGCGCGCGGCCTGCAAGCCCCGGAGTTTCAACTGGTGCACGAGTCATCGGTGGTGGCCTGGGTGAACTTTGCCCAGCAGTTTGTAGGCGCCGGCATAGCTGATGTAAGGGCCGACTATGCGCGTGAACTGCCGTTGGCCGGTGACGCGCAGGCCTTGGTCGCGCATATCGACCTGCTGTTGGCCGCCGGCGCGCTGTCAGGCGCGGCACGCGAGCTGATCACGCAAGCGGTGCAATCGATGCCGGCGCAAACCCCGGCCCAACAGCGCGCCCGCGTGCTGGCGGCGGTGCACCTGGTGTTGTGCTCGCCAGACTACCTGGTGGCGGTGTAGCGAAGGCGGCTGCGGCGAAGGCGGCTGCGGCGAAGGCGGCTGGGAACGTCCCGGCGCCTGCGCTCAAAGCTGGAAGATCTTGCCCGGGTTCATCACATTATGTGGGTCCAGCGCGCGCTTGATCGAGCGCATCAACGACAGCGCGCCTTCACCAGCTTCGTCGAGCAAGAAGCCCTGCTTGTGTAGGCCGATCCCGTGTTCGCCAGTGCAGGTGCCTTCCAGCCGTAGCGCGCGCGCCACCAATTGCGCATTTAGGCGCTCAGCCGTCTCGCGCTCCTGAGGCTGGCCGGGGTCGATCAGGTAGCCCACATGGAAGTTGCCGTCGCCCACATGCCCTACGATGAAGTAAGGCAGGCCCGAGGCGTCAGCCTCGGCCACGGTTTCGTTGATGCACTCGGCCAGGCGTGAGATCGGCACACAGGTGTCGGTGGTCACGCTGCGGCAGCCCGGTTTCGTCTGCAAAGCGGCGAAGTACGCATGGTGGCGTGCCGTCCATAACCGGGTGCGCTCCTCGGGGGTGCTGGCCCATTCGAAGGCTTGACCACCAAAGTCGTGGGCGATCTCTTGCACCGTCTGCGCTTGCTCGGTTGTGCTGGCCGGGCTGCCGTGGAACTCCATGAGCAGCATGGGCGACTCTTTAAGCCCTAGCTTGTCGTGTGCATTGACCGCGCGCACCGAGTTCACATCGAGCAGCTCCACCCGCGCAATCGGCACGCCGAGCTGGATGACTTGGATGGTGGTCTGTACGGCGGCGTCCACGCTGGGGAAGGAACACACCGCTGCAGTGATCGACTCGGGTACGGGGTAGAGCTTGAGCGTGATCTCGCACATCACGCCCAGCGTGCCCTCGCTGCCCACGAACAGCCGCGTGAGGTCGTAGCCGGCGCTGCTTTTGCGGGCCCGCGTGCCGGTCTTGATCACCGATCCATCGGCGGTGACCACGGTCAGGCCCAAGACGTTTTCACGCATGGTGCCGTAGCGCACCGCGTTGGTGCCGCTGGCGCGTGTGGCCGCCATGCCGCCCAAGGTGGCGTCGGCACCTGGGTCGATGGGAAAGAAAAGGCCCGTGTCTTTGAGCTCTCGGTTGAGCTGCATCCGCGTCACGCCGGCCTGTACCGTGACTGTTTGGTCTTGTGCATCAATACGCAGCACGCGGTTCATGCGCGAGAGGTCGATCGAAACACCACCCTGCACCGCCAAGAGATGGCCTTCCAGGGACGAGCCGGCACCAAAGGGAATCACCGGCACGCCGCGCTGGGCTGCCAGAGCTACGACTTGCGACACCTCTTCGGTGCTTTCGCAGTAGACGACCGCTTCGGGCGGTGGCACATCAAAAGGGGACTCATCGCGGCCATGCTGTTCCCGCACCGCCCGTGCGGTGGAGCAGCGCGGGCCTAAGGCCGTCTGCAGGGCCTCGATCATGGCCGCCGGTACCGGGCGCGGCGTCAAGATAGGCCATTGGGTAGGGTCAAGTGGTGCATTCATGGTGCATACAGGGCTCGCAGTGTCCCGTGTTTTGAGCCTCCGGCCGAACCCAGATGCCGGCAGGAGCGGCGGCATGCGCCGGGCTGGGGATTAAAAGCTTCAAGGTAGCATATTGCCATGGCCAACCGACTGACACAAATTACCACCCGAACCGGCGACGACGGTACCACGGGACTGGGCGATGGCACTCGAGTGCCCAAGCATCACCTGCGGGTTCAAGCCATGGGTGATGTTGATGAGCTCAACTCCCACATCGGGGTGCTGTTGGCCGAAGTGCTGCCCAGTGAGGTGCGCGAACTCCTGGTTGTGGTCCAGCACGAACTCTTCAATCTCGGGGGCGAACTGTCGATACCGGGATTCGAGCTGCTCAAGGACACGGCCTTGTTGCGCCTGGACGAAGCCCTGGAGCACCACAATGCCCAGTTGCCGCGCTTGAAAGAGTTCATCTTGCCCGCCGGCACCCGCAGCGCAGCCTTGGCCCATGTGTGTCGCACCGTGGCCCGCCGCGCTGAGCGTTCGGTGGTGCTGCTCAGTTCTCAAGACCCCAGCGTGCGCGCGGCCCCACGCCAGTTCCTCAACCGCTTGAGCGACCTGATGTTCGTGCTGGCCCGGGTGCTCAACCGAGCCAACCTCGATGGGCTGGGCGGCGACGATGTGTATTGGCAAAGCGAGCGGCTGGCCCGCGAGTAGCCTGATGCCCGAGCGGCTGGCCCGCGAGTAGCCTGATGCCCGAGCGGCTGGCCCGCGAGTAGCCTGATGCCCGAGCGGCTGGCCTGAGCACCTTACAGCCGTCGCACCTTTACAGAGCGGCCCTTGACCTTACCCGCATTCAGCCCTCGCAGCGCTTGCTCGGCCACCTCCGCGCGCACCGCCACATAGGTCGAAAAGTCGTTGAGGTCGATGCGACCGATGTCGCCGCCCTGCAACCCAATGTCTTTGGTCAGGGCCCCCAGCACATCACCGCGTCGAATCTTCTCCTTGCGCCCACCCAGAATCTGCAGGCTTACCATGGTTGGCTGCAAGGGCTGGCCATGACTTCGGTCGATCAAGTCTGCCACTGGGTACCAGCGGCTTTCTCGGCCCATCTGCTGCTCAATGCGCCCCACCCGGCCCATGTCGTCCAGGCTGGCCAGGTTGATTACCAGGCCCTGCTCGCCGGCGCGCCCGGTGCGCCCCGAGCGGTGCACATGCACCTCCGCCTCGGGTGAAACGTCCACATTGATCACCGCCTCCAGCTTGGCGATGTCCAGGCCGCGGGCGGCCACGTCAGTGGCCACCAGCACCGAACAACTGCGCTGCGCAAAGCGCACCAGCACCTGGTCACGTTCGCGCTGTTCCAAGTCGCCGTGCAGCGCCAGCGCCACAAGGCCCTGCGCCTGCAGCACCGCCACCAGGTCGCGGCACTGCTGTTTGGTGTTGCAAAAGGCCAGGGTGCTGTCCGGTCGAAAATGGTTGAGCGCCAGGCCCACGGTGTGCAAGCGCTGGTCTTCTGCCACTTCGTAGAAACGCTGCTCGATCTGCTGTTGGCTGTGCTGCTCTGCCAGGACCACCATCACCGGTTCGCGCTGATAGCGCGCGGCCAGTTGCGCCACATTCGGCGGGTAGGTGGCTGAAAACAGCAGTGTTTGCCGCTTGGCTGGTGGCGGCAGGTGGCGGGCCACGGCCGCGATGTCGTCTGCAAATCCCATATCCAGCATGCGGTCGGCCTCATCGAGCACCCAGGTATTCACCGCGCCCAGGGCCAAGCTGCCGCGCTCAAGGTGGTCCAGGATGCGGCCGGGCGTGCCCACAGCGATGTGCGCGCCATGCTCCAGGCTGGCCAACTGCGGCCGCATGGTGGCGCCGCCGCTTAGGGTCAGCACCTTGATGTTGTCTTCGGCCCGCGCCAGGCGCCGAACTTCCTGGGTAACCTGGTCGGCCAATTCGCGGCTGGGGCACAACACCAGGGCCTGCACCGCCAAGCGCCGTGGGTTCAGGTTGGCCAGCAGCGGCAGGCTGAAGGCAGCGGTTTTGCCGCTGCCGGTTTGGGCCTGTGCGATCAGGTCTTTGCCGGCCAGTGCCAAGGGCAGGCTGGCCGCCTGGATGGGGGTCATCGAGGCGTAGCCCATCTGCCGCAGATTGGCCAGCACGTGGGCCGGCAGGGGCAGGATCGAAAAGTCCAGCGGGTGGACCATCAGGCTTGGCGACGCATCTGCACCGCTCGGCTCAGGATGCCCAAGACTTGAAGTGATTGCGCCCACCCAATACAGGCGTCGGTGATGCTTTGTCCGTAGGCCAGCGCATTGGGCTGGTCTTTGCCTGGGGTGAACTTCTGGGCGCCTGCCTTGAGATGGCTTTCCACCATCACGCCGAAGATGGAGCGGCTGCCGCCGCTCATCTGCGCCGCCACATTCCGCGCCACATCCACTTGCCTTTCATGCTGCTTGGAGCAGTTGGCGTGGCTGAGATCCACCATCAAGGAGGTCGGCAGCTTGGCCGCTTCAAGCTGTTTGCAGGCAGCAGCCACGCTGGCCTCGTCGTAGTTGGGGGCCTTGCCGCCCCGCAGGATGACATGGCAGTCCCGGTTGCCCTTGGTCTCCACAATCGCCACTTGGCCGTTCTTGTGCACCGACAAAAAGTGGTGGGGGCGCGACGCGGCTTGGATGGCATCCAGCGCGATCTTGATATTGCCGTCGGTGCCGTTCTTGAAGCCGATGGGCGCGCTGATGCCGCTGGCCAGTTCCCGGTGCACCTGGCTTTCGGTGGTGCGTGCGCCGATGGCGCCCCAGGAAATCAGGTCGCCGATGTACTGCGGCGAAATCACATCCAGGAATTCGCTGGCCGCAGGAAGCCCGAGACGGTTGATTTCCAGCAGCAGTTGCCGCGCCATGCGCAGGCCCTCATCGATGCGGTAGCTTTCATCCAGGTAGGGATCGTTGATCAGTCCCTTCCAGCCGACGGTGGTGCGGGGCTTTTCAAAGTACACCCGCATCACGACTTCCAGGGTGTCCTTGTAGGCTTCACGCTGCTCGCGCAATTTACGCGCGTAGTCCACCGCCGCGGCCGGGTCGTGGATGGAGCAGGGCCCCATGATTATCAGCAAGCGGTCGTCTCGCCCATGCAGGATGTTGCTGACGGTGTGGCGGGTGTGGCTGATCAGCCCCTCAATGGGCGTATTGCGCACCGGGAAGAATCGGATCAGGTGTTCAGGGGGCGGCAGCGGCATCACGTCTTGGATCCTCTGGTCGTCGGTCTGGCTGGTTCGATCGGGCGGGCTGACCCAGCTGTCGGGGGAGGCTTGGGTGGTTTTGGCATTCATGCGTTAGGCTCCTCGGGGTCTGCGCTGTGCGGATGTGGAAAAGGGCAAGGGGGCGAAAAAAAACCGCCGGGGGTCCGGCGGTTTTTTGGGGGCTTGGCTTGCGTTCGTGCTGCTTACGCGAGGGCCTCTCCAACCGCCGGGCGGTGCGAGAACCGAAAGTAAGCAAAGAAAAACGGTGCGAAGCGCATGGCTAAATGCTAACACGCGCAGGCGTGCGCTGCGCTGAAGGGCCCGCCAGCGGTAACTTCAGTCGGCGCTCACCGGGGGGGTCATCGGGAAGGGGTGCTTGCCCGGCGGGTTGTACAGGTGGTTCATGAAGGCCATCCAGTGCTCAGCGCGCTGCATGGCGTACTGGGCGCCAAAGCCTGCGATCATCAGGGCGGCAGGCCGAACAAGACGAAAAAGGCGATTCCAAAGCCCATGTAAAGGCCTTATGCGGCAAACAAGGAGGCGATCGTTAGCCCAAGCCGATACCGCAGTAGCGCCGAGGGAGTCTGGCCTCAGGCCGTGCCGCCCACGGTCAAGCCGTCGATGCGCAAGGTGGGCTGGCCCACGCCCACCGGCACGCTTTGCCCCTCTTTGCCGCAGGTGCCCACGCCAGTGTCAAGCTGCAGGTCGTTGCCGATCATCTTCACGCGGGTCAGCGCATCGGGCCCGTTGCCGATGATGGTGGCGCCTTTCACGGGGTACTGAATCTTTCCGTTTTCCACCCAGAAGGCTTCGCTGGCGCTGAATACGAACTTGCCGCTGGTGATGTCGACTTGACCACCGCCGAAATTGGTCGCGTACAGCCCCTTCTTGATGCTGAGCAGGATTTCCTCAGGCGCCTTGTCACCGGCCAGCATGTAGGTGTTGGTCATGCGCGGCATCGGCACATGCGCATAGCTTTCGCGCCGCCCATTGCCCGTGGGCCGCACCTTCATCAGGCGCGCATTCATTGAGTCTTGGATGTAGCCGCGCAGGATGCCGTCTTCAATCAGCACGGTGCGCTGTGAGGCATGCCCTTCGTCGTCCACGTTGAGCGAGCCGCGGCGGTCGGGGAGGGTGCCGTCGTCCAGCACCGTCACACCCTTGACCGCCACGCGCTGCCCGATGCGGCCGGCGAAGGCGCTCGAGCCCTTGCGGTTGAAGTCGCCCTCCAGGCCATGTCCGATGGCTTCGTGCAACAGGATGCCCGGCCAACCCGGGCCCAGCACCACGGTCATCTCGCCGGCCGGGGCGGGGCGGCTTTCCAGGTTCGTCAAGGCTGCGCGGGTGGCGTGCTGCACATACTCAGCCAGCCGTTCGTCGGTGAAATAGCCCAGCGGGTAGCGCCCGCCGCCACCGCCTGAGCCCACTTCTCGACGCCCGTTCTGTTCGGCGATCACGGTCAGGCTCAATCGAACCAGGGGACGCACATCGGCCGCGCGGGTGCCGTCGGCGCGGGCCACCATCACCACGTCGTACTCGGCGGCCACACCAGCCATCACCTGAACGATGCGAGGGTCCTGGGCGCGGGCCATTTTCTCCATACGCTCCAGCAGGGCCACTTTGCCCGCGCTGTCCAGGGTGCCGATGGGGTCGGTGGTGCCGTAAAGCAAGCGGCTCGAAGACACCATGGGCTTGTTTGCGCCCACCTTGACGCGGCGGCTCTGGCCAGCTGCGGCGATCGTGCGCACCGTGCGGGCTGCGTCCAGGAGGGCCGCCTCAGAAATGTCGTCCGAGTAAGCGAAGGCGGTTTTCTCGCCGGCCACCGCGCGCACGCCCACGCCCTGGTCGATGCTGAAAGAGCCACTCTTGACGATGCTCTCTTCCAGACTCCACCCCTCATGGCGGGTGAATTGAAAGTACAGGTCTGCGTCGTCGATGCGGTGCTCCCCGATGGTGGCCAACGCGCGTGCCAGGTGGGCCTCTTGCAAGCCGTTGGGTTTGAGCAGCAATCCGTCGGCAATCGCCAGGCGTTCAAGGGTGGGTTCGCGTGAGATCATCGTTTGATTCTAGGCATCGGCCACGCCTTCGCCTTGAGCATCCTTTAAATCCAGGGCCCATTGGTAAAGGCGCTTTTTCGGCAAGCCGGAGATTTCAGCACCCAGGGTGGCCGCTTGCTTGACGGGCAGGTCTTGCAACAGGATGGCCAAGACCCGGTGGGCGGCTTGCTCCTCAGGTGTGGACGGTTCGGCACGGCTGGGGGAGCCCAAATGCCGCGCCTCGGGTGCCGCCGACGAGCCTCCCACCGCGCCGTGCAGCACCAGCACGAACTCACCGCGGCGGCGGTTGGGGTCCGCCGCCAGCCACGCGGGCCACTCGCCAGCGGTCAGGGTGTGGACGGCCTCAAACTGTTTGGTCAGCTCTCGGGCCACGGTCAAGCGGCGCGCTGGGCAGGCCTGGGCCAGTTCCTCTGCCAAGGCTTCCACGCGGTGGGGAGACTCGAACAACACCACGCTGCAGGCGTCGATCACCGCCGCTCGCAGGGCCGCGGCCCGCTCAGAGCCCTTGAAGGGCAGAAAACCGATGAAGCGAAAGCCCTGCTTGGATACATCGCCTGCCACGCTGAGCGCGGCCAAGGCGCTGCTGGCCCCGGGCAAGGGCAGGCACCGACAACCCGCTTTGCGCACGGCTTGCACCAGCGCGGCACCTGGGTCGCTGACTGCCGGTGTGCCCGCATCGCTGACATAGGCCACGCGCTCCCCGCGCTGCAGCCGCTCCAGCACGCGCTGCGCGGCCTCACGCTCGTTGTGTTCGTGCACCGCCAGCAGCGGCTTGTGCAGGCCCAGGGCCGTCAACAAGTGGGCACTCTGTCGGGTGTCCTCACAGGCCACCGCATCCACCAGGGCCAGGGTGTGCACTGCCCTCAGGGTGATGTCAGCAAGGTTGCCGATAGGCGTGGCCACCACATACAGTGCACCCGGGGGGAAGTCTTGTGCGCCGGCCGCTAGGGCCGCAGCGCTGAGCACGGCGGTGGGATTCACACAGCAAAAGGGTTCAGAGGCCGAAGACCGCGCCTGCCGTCACCTGCAGGCCCAGGGTCTGACGCTGGTGCAGCGCAATTATCGGGTCGCCGCAGGCCCCTATCGGCGCGGAGGGGAGATCGACCTCATCATGCGAACCACCCAAGGCACGCTGGTGTTTGTGGAAGTGCGGGCCCGCGCGCAGGCCCGCCAGGGGGGCGCAGGGGCCAGTGTGACGGCGCTCAAGCAGCGCCGACTGGTGTGGGCGGCCCGGCACTACCTTTTGCGTTGGACCAGCCCACCCCCGTGCCGCTTCGACGTGGTGGCGCTGGAAGGCGGTGTGTTGCACTGGTGGCCGGGGGCTTTCCAGGCGGCCGACTGACGCGACGGCGAGGGGTCGGCCACATGCGCAGGGGCTGGCCGGTACCCTGACTTATGATTCCCACCATGCTCGAGCCCCGCATTCAGCAGCAGTTTTACGATACCGCCGACGGCTTGGTGCAGGCAGCCGAAAGCCTGACCCGCCCGGTGGCTGCTGCGGTGGAACTGCTGCTGGCGGCGGTGACCGGTGGGGGCAAGTTACTGGTGGTGGGAACCGGCTCGGCACAAGCCGATGCTCTGTACGCCGCTGCCTTGTTCATGGGGGGTGCTGAACGCCTCCGCCCTGGCCTGCCCGCCTTGACCCTGGGTGCTGACCCGGCTGTGAACGCCGCGCTGACTCAGGCCGCTGGCGGCGGCGCCGCAGATCCGGCGGCGGTGATGGCGCGCCAGGTGCATGCCCTGGGGCTTCCGGGGGACGTGCTGGTGGTTTTCGAGGGCCCGGCCGCCAATGCCGTACCCCAGGCTTTGGGACCACTCATCGAAGCGGCCCACGACCGCGAGCTCTCAGTCGTGCTGTGGACGGCGGCTGCGCGCGAGGCGCCGCTGTCGCCCAGTGCGGAACTGCTGACCGATATCGACATCCATATCCCCGTGCGCGCCGACCGCCTCGCCCAGGCCGGTACCCTGTACCGGTTGGCTTGGCTGGCCCTGGTCGACGCGCTCGATCTGCAACTGCTCGGAGAAACCGAATGACCTCGTCAATATGCCCCTTCAGCGTGAAGCCCTTGGTGGGCACTTGGGGCCGCTGCGCCCTGCTGGCCGCATCGGTGGCCTCGACCTTGGCCCTGCAGGGCTGCGAGGTGTTGGCCATCGGCGCTGTGGCGGGCGGCTCGGCCGTGGTGGCTGTGGACCGCCGCACCACTGGCATTCAGCTGGAGGACAAAACCATCGAGATCAAGGTGGGCCAGCGCGCCAAGGAGGTGGTGGGCGACAAGGGTAACGTCAACGCCAATGCCTACAACCGCGCGGTGTTGCTGACCGGCGAAGTGCCCAGCGAGGCCGCCCGCGCCGCCATCGAGCGGGCCGCCGCGGCGGTGGAAAACGTCAAGGGCGTGGTCAATGAACTCACCGTGGGCTTTCCCTCAGCCCTGACCGCGCGGGCTTCAGACGGCATCATCGCGGGCAAGATCCGCGCGAAGTTCATCGAGGCAGCCGACCTCTCGGCCTCGGCCTTCAAGATCACGGTTGAAGGCGGCGTGGTGTATCTGATGGGAATGGTGTCCGAAGCGGAAAGCCGCCGCGCTACCCAACTGGCCGCCAGTGTTTCGGGCGTGAAGAAGGTGGTGCGCGTGTTCGAGATGATCAGCGCCGAAGAGGTGATACGGCTGCGCTCCAAGGCCACCGGTACGCGCTGAGCCGCATGCACCGGCACTCTGGCACAACCCAGCCGATGGGTGGGTGCAAAGCGCCTACCCACGCCGTCACGTCAGCCGCTTGATCAGGCTGGAGGTATCCCAGCGCTGGCCCCCCATGGCCTGCACATCCGCGTAGAACTGGTCGACCAATGCGGCTACCGGCAGCTTGGCGCCGTTGTGCCGGGCCTCTTCCAGGCAAAGGCCCAGGTCTTTACGCATCCAGTCCACTGCAAAGCCGAAGTCGAAGCGGTCTTCCACCATCGTCGGGCCGCGGTTGTCCATCTGCCAGCTTTGCGCTGCGCCTTTGCCGATGACCTGCAGCACCAGGCGCATGTCCAGACCGGCACGTTGGCCAAAGGCGATGCCTTCGCTGAGGCCCTGCACCAGGCCGGCGATGCAGATCTGGTTGACCATCTTGGCCAATTGGCCCGCACCGCTGTCGCCTACGCGGGTCACCGCGCGTGAAAACGCCATCGTCACCGGTTTGATGGCGTCGAAGGCGGCCTGCTCGCCGCCACACATCACGGTTAGCAGGCCGTTGACAGCACCAGCTTGCCCACCCGATACCGGCGCATCCACGAAGTGCAGGCCTTGGGTGCGCGCCTGTTCCCACAGGCCGCGGGCCACGTTGGCCGAAGCGGTCGTGTGGTCCACGAACACCGCACCGGGCTCCATGCCAGCAAAGGCACCGTCAGGGCCCAGCGTGATGGAGCGCAAATCGTCGTCGTTGCCCACGCAGGCGTAGACGATGGCGGCCCCTCGGGCTGCCAAGGCCGGCGTGGCAGCAGTGGCTGCGCCGAACTCGGCCGCCCAGGCCTGCGCTTTGGCGGCGGTACGGTTGTAGACGGTGACGTGGTGGCCCGCGCGCACCAGGTGGCCCGCCATGGGCAGGCCCATCACGCCCAGGCCCAGAAAGGCCACGCGTTGCGGGGGGAGGCACTCGTAGGTTTTGGGGCCGATGCTGCTCATCACAAATTCTCCGGAAATCGGGCCAAGCTGCGGGCGTACTGCGGGCTGATGTGGCCGCTGCGCAGCAATTGGCTCAGGTGTTGGTCCAGGGTTTGCATGCCCTGGCTGAGGCCGGATTGCATCACGGAAACCAACTGTGCAGCCTTGCCCTCGCGAATCAGGTGGGCGACGGCCGGGGTACCCACGAGCACCTCCCAGGCGGCCATGCGACCCTGGCCATCGGCGGTCTTGCACAGCACTTGGTACACCACACCCCGAAGCGACTCTGACAGCAGGGCCCGAACCCAGGCCTTTTCCACGGCATCAAAGCCATCGACCATGCGGTCTATCGCCTGTGCCGCACTGCTGGCGTGCAGCGTAGCCAACACCAGGTGGCCGGTTTCAGCCGCACTGAGGGCCAGGCGTATCGAATCGCTGTCTCGCAGCTCGCCCAGGGCAATCACATCGGGGTCTTCGCGCATGGCCGAGCGCAGGGCCGCTTCGTAGCTGATGGTGTGGGTGTGGACCTCGCGTTGGTTGACCAAGCTGAGCCGGCTCTCATGGATGAACTCGATCGGGTCTTCGATGGTCAGGATGTGGCCGCGGTGGCCGCGGTTACGATGGTCGATCATGGCCGCCAGGGTGGTGCTCTTGCCCGACCCGGTGGAGCCCGCCACCAGCACCAGACCGTGTGGCCGCAATGCCAGGTCGGCCAGCGCCGGCGGGGCCTGAAGGCTGTGCAGGCTGCGGATGGCCGAGGGCACCAGGCGAAGGACGGCTGCGGGCCCAGCGCGCTGGGAGAACAGATGGACCCGACACCGCGCCAAGCCGCCGACCTCGCAGCTGAAGTCCAGGTCGTGCAGGGCTTGAGCCCGAATCTGCGGGGCTGCGCCGAGCAGGGGCTGCAGCAGGGCCTGCACGGCCTCTTGCCCCACGGCGGACTCGCCAAGGTTGCGCAGGTCGCCGTGCACCCGCAGCATCGGAGGGCGCCCGGCGGCTAGGTGCAGGTCGGAGGCGCCCTGGCGCAGGGCTTCGTGCAGAAGGGCGGTGATGTCCATGGGCCGTACGCGGTGGGGCTGCGGTGCGGAGCGGTGCCGCTGCGGTACGCTCGATTCATTATGGAAACCATCTCCGAGTCGCTGGCCCACACCCAGGGGCGGATTGCGAGGGCATGCCAGGCCTGTGGTCGGCCCCCCGGCGAGGTCACCTTGTTGGCGGTGGGCAAAACCAAACCCTGGGAGGCCATCGCCCAGGCGGCGGCCGCCGGACAGCGGAACTTTGGTGAAAACTACGTGCAAGAGGGTGTTGACAAGATCGCCCAGTGGCAGGCGCAGCGTGACAGCGCACCCGGTGATGCGGCTGGTGGTTTGCAAGGCCTGCAGTGGCACCTCATCGGCCCCTTGCAAAGCAACAAGACCCGAGTGGTGGCGCAGCACTTTGATTGGGTGCACAGCATCGACCGCTTGAAGATTGCGCAGCGCCTGTCTGAGCAGCGGCCTGCTGAACTGCCGCCTCTGCAGGTGTGTCTGCAGGTGAACATCAGCGGGCAGTCCAGCAAGTCGGGCGTGGCGCCGGCCCAGGCCTTGGCCCTGGCCCAGGCCGTGCAGGCCCTGCCGCGTCTGCGCCTGCGGGGCCTGATGTCCGTCCCCGAGCCGGCCGATGACGAGGTGGCCCGCCGCGCGCCACACCGTGCCTTGCGTGAACTGCGCGACGAACTGCAGCGGAGGGACCCCCGCCTACAGCTGCCGGTTTTGAGCATGGGCATGAGCGATGATCTGGAAGCGGCCATCGCCGAAGGCGCCACCTTGGTGCGCATCGGAACGGCCATCTTTGGCAGCAGGACCACGGCGCATGCACCGAACTGAAGCGGTTTTGATCGGCGCGCCCACCGATGTGGGCGCCAGCACCCGAGGTGCTTCGATGGGCCCCGAGGCCCTGCGAGTGGCAGGGCTGGAGCCAGCGCTGAGGGCGCGCGGCCTGTCGGTTTGCGACCTGGGCAACCTTCAGGGTCCGTCCAACCCCTGGCAACCCGCGCAGGGCGGCTACCGCCACATGCCGCAAGTGCTGGCCTGGAACCTGGCGTTGCACGCTGCGGTGGCCCAAACCCTGCAGGCCGGCTCGCTGCCCATCGTCTTGGGCGGCGACCATTGCCTGGGCATTGGCAGCATCAGCGCGGTGGCACGCCATTGCCGCCAACAGGGCCGCAAGCTTCGCGTGCTGTGGCTGGATGCGCATGCCGACTTCAACACCCCCGACCTGACCCCCAGCGGCAACCTACACGGCATGCCGATGGCGGTGCTGTGTGGCCACGGCCCGGCTGAATTGGTGGGCCTGGGCGGCTTCAGCGCACAGGACCCCGCACTCAAGCCGCGTTGGGTGCGCCAAATCGGGATTCGCAGCGTGGACTTGGGTGAGAAGCAGTTCGTGCATGAGCAGGGGCTGGAGGTCTTCGACATGCGCTTCATTGACGAAATGGGCATGCGCCACGCCATGGAGCTGGCCTTGGCCACCCTGGACGAACACACCCACCTGCACGTGAGCTTCGATGTGGACTTTCTGGACCCTGAGATTGCACCCGGTGTGGCCACCACCGTACCAGGCGGGCCCACCTACCGCGAAGCCCAGTTGTGCATGGAGATGATCGCCGACACCGGGCGGCTGGCCAGCCTGGACATCATGGAACTCAACCCGGCGCTGGATGTGCGCAACAAGACCGCCGAGCTGGCGGTGGACCTGGTGGAAAGCCTGTTCGGCAAAAGCACCCTGATGCGAAAGAGCTGATGTGGACCTCTCCTGACGAGCCGTTGGTGGGCGTGGGCGAGTGCCGCGACCCAGCCGACCACGTACCGGTGGTGCGCCGCGATGCGCAGGCCGTGTGTGATCTTTTGGGCCTGCACCCACAGGTGCCCGCAGAAGCCGTTGTGCTGGGCAATGGCAGCGGCTTTCCCGCCTGATCGGATACCGCCCATCGCCTTGGGGCCACCCTACACTCCGGCTTGATGAACGCGCAGAACCAACCGACCGGCCACACCCGCACCATCGCCTTCATCGGCGGCGGCAACATGGCCAGTGCCCTGATCGGCGGGCTGCTGCACAGCGGAACTGCCGCTGCCAGCCTGTTGGTGGTGGAGCCCTTGCCCGAGCAGCGCTGTGCTCTGCAGGATCGGTTTGGTGTGTGCGCACAGGCGGCAGCGGACGACGCGCTGGCCCGCGCCTCGGTGGTGGTGTGGGCGGTCAAGCCCCAGTTGTTTCGCCAGGCTGCAGCGCCCTGCGCCACTTTCGTTGGCGGCGCGCTGCAGCTCAGCGTGATGGCCGGCATTCGCTGTGCTGCACTGGAGGCGGCCAGCGGCAGCGCTCGCATCGTGCGGGCCATGCCCAACACGCCGGCGCTCATTGGCCAAGGCATGGCGGGCCTGTATGCGCGGCCTTCGGTGGCGCCCGACGAGCGCGAGCTGGTCGAGCGTTTGTTTGCGCCCACCGGCCGCAGCGTGTGGGTTCAGCAGGAGGCTGATCTTGATGCGGTGACGGCCTTGTCGGGCTCGGGGCCGGCCTATGGTTTCTATTTGATCGAAGCAATGGTGGAGGCTGCTCAGCGCATGGGCCTTGACGAGGCCCAGGGGCGCGAGATGGCGATCCAGACGGTCTTGGGTGCGGCCATGCTGGCCCAGCAATCGGCCTTGTCTCCAGCTGAGCTGCGTGCTCAAGTCACCTCCAAGGGCGGCACCACCCACGCGGCCTTGACGTCGATGCAAGCCGACGGGGTGCAAGAGGCCATTGTGCGGGCCCTTCTGGCGGCCCAAGCCCGCGCGCGGGAATTGGGCGATGCTTTTGGCGCCTAAGTTCCCCTGCGAGCAAGCTCCGATCAGCGACCGCGCAGCGCCAAGTCCAGCACGGTACCGACAAACACCGTAAAGCCCAACCAGTGGTTCAGCCGGAAGGCCTTGAAACACGCCTCACGGTTTCTGGTTTTGATCAGCGTGTAGTGCCAGGCCACCTGCAACCCGGCGCCCACGATGCCCATCTGAAACCACAGCCCCAAGCCCATCCCCGTGCCCAGCCAGCTCCAGCTCCACAGGTGCACCAGGTAGAAGCCCATGACGGCGGCCACGTCATAACGGCCCAGTGTGATCGCTGAGGTTTTTATGCCGATCTTCAGGTCGTCGTCACGGTCCACCATGGCGTATTCGGTGTCGTAGGCCAAGACCCAAAACAAATTGGAAATCAAGAGCGCCCAAGCCTGCCAGGGGACAGCGTTCCCGATGGATGCCCAAGACCATTCGGGGCGGCCCAAAGCGGCGGCAAAGGCCATGGGAATGCCAAAGCTAAAGGCCACACCCAGCACCGCCTGCGGCATGCTCAGCACCCGCTTGGCATACGGGTACAAGACGGTGACGGTCAAGGCCGGCGCGCACAGGGCAATGGTGGCGGGGTTGGTGGTCAGGGTCAGGGCGAAGGCAACCAGCGCCAGCCCGGCGCCCAACATCAGTGCCTCCTTGACCGACACTGCGCCGCTGGTCACTGGGCGCTGCGCGGTGCGCTTGACGTGCCGATCAAACTCACGGTCGGCCACATCGTTGACGCAGCAACCCGCGCTGCGCATGAGGATGGTGCCCAGCACGAACACCGCCAGCAGGTGCCAGCCGGGAAAGCCTTGCGCGGCAATCCACAGTGCGCTCATCGTGGGCCACAGCAGCAGCAGCCAACCCGCCGGCCGGTCCCAGCGGATGAGGGCGAGGTACAGGTTTAGACGGTGCGTCACGATCGGGACCAAAATGGCAACTCCAGCATTTCGAGGATACGTGATGATGTTCCCTGCACGCACCGCCACCTTCGCCCTGCTTGCCGCCCTGGCCATGCCGATGCCCGCTGCGGCGCAAATGGCCGCACAAGGCCCCGACCGCGTGGTCTATCACATCGACAACGCCGCGCAGCAAGCTACCAAGGGCCTGCGCAACATCCGCAACCACCTGGATGTGGCGCCGGACACGCAGATCGTGGTGGTCACGCACGCCGAGGGCGTGGACTTCTTGATGGAAGGAGCCAAGGATGAACGCAACCCAAACGTGGACTATGCCGCCTTGGTCGCGGCGCTGAAGGCCCGCAAGGTGCGCTTCGAGGCGTGTGAGATCACCTTGAGGAACCGCAACCTCAAGCGCGAGCAGTTCTCGATGGAGACCGAGTTCACGCCTTCAGGCGTGGTTCGCATTGGACGCTTGCAGGTGCGTGAGGGTTACGCCTACATCAAGCCCTGAGCCTTGCCTTGATCCGTATTCGCAAAGGCGTCCAACGCGGCTGGTCCTTCATGAGCCAACTGATCGCGCGAGTGCGCCAAGCCGCCTGCGCCCTCAAGCATGACGGCCTCACGCTTTGGTATGCCCTTGGGTACCACGCCACGCCTTGGTGGGTGCGGGCGCTGATTGTCTTGGTTGTGGGCTACGCACTGAGCCCCATAGACCTCATCCCGGATTTCATCCCCGTGCTTGGGCTGCTTGACGACCTGATCCTGCTGCCCGGCCTGATTTGGTTGGCACTGCGCCTGTTGCCTGCGCCTGTGAAAGCTGCAGCAAGCGCCCGGCGCGAAGCGCATCTGGCTGCGCAGCAGCCCAAGGTGCGGCTGCGCTGGGCAGGCGCCTTGGTTATAGGCGTATGGGCTTTGGCGCTGGTGTTGTTGTGGCCGCTTTTCAAGCGCTGGGCCTAAGCCGCGCCGCCCACCGGCTCAAACGTCCAGCTGCTTCTGAAACACAAACCCCGCATGCTCGCGCAGGGCGTGGAACTGTATCTTGGGCCAGTTGTCCTGCATCGCACGCAGCTCGCCTAAATACTCCAGCAGCACGGTGGGTGCTCCCACGGCATCAAAGGCCACCCGGTGCGCGTTGTGGTCGATGAAGCGCCGCAGCTCCTTCTCACCGCCGTTATCGCCTGAACAGGTCACCCAGCGCGCCACGTTGTAGCGCGCGGGCGCAATGCGGGCTTTGCAGCCGTACTCGTGTTCCAACCGGTGCGCCACCACTTCAAACTGCAGTTGGCCCACCGCGCCCAACATCAGCACCGAGCCGGCGGCCGGACGGAACACCTGAATAGCGCCCTCTTCGCCAAGTTGCTGCAAGCCGGCCTTGAGCTGCTTGGTGCGCAGCGGGTCGGCCACTTCCACCGTGCGGAACATCTCGGGCGCGAAGAAGGGCAGGCCGGTGAACTGCAGGGCCTCGCCTTCGGTGAGCGTGTCGCCCAGTTGCAGCACGCCATGGTTGGGGATGCCGATGATGTCGCCGGCATAGGCTTCCTCCAGCAGCTCACGCCGCTGGCTCATGAAGGTGACCACCGTGTTGGGCCGCAGCTCTTTGCCGCTGCGCACCACCTTCAGCCGCATGCCACGCTCGAACTTGCCGCTGGCTACCCGCACAAAGGCGATACGGTCGCGGTGTGCGGGGTCCATATTGGCTTGAATCTTGAACACCACGCCGGTGAACTTCTTCTCGTCAGGGTTCACCGTGCGCTGCACAGAGGGGCGCTGCGCGGGCGCGGGCGCCAGGTCCACCAGCGCATCCAGCACCTCTTGCACGCCGAAGTTGTTGATGGCCGATCCAAAGAACATGGGCGTCTGGCGGCCGGCCAGGAATTCGGTCTCGTCGAAGGCCGGCGCGGCCTCGCGCACCAGTTCGATTTCACCGGCGGACTGTTCGTACGCCGCACCGAACCGGTTGGCCAGCGCTGGGTTGGCCAAGCCGTCAATAACCTCTTCGTTTCCGGCCACGCGGTCCTCGCCCGGCCTGAAGACGCGCATCTTGTCGTTGCGCAGGTCCAGCACGCCGCCGAAGAACTTGGCCATGCCCACCGGCCAGGTGAAGGGCACCACCGTCATGCCAAGCTCGCGCTCGATCTCGTCCATCAGGTTCAGCGGCTCCTGCACCTCGCGGTCCATCTTGTTGACGAAGGTGAGGATGGGCGTGTTGCGGGCGCGGCACACCTGCAGGAGACGCCGGGTCTGGGGTTCCACGCCGTTGGCTGCATCGATCACCATCAGCGCGGCGTCCACGGCGGTGAGCACACGGTAGGTATCTTCCGAAAAGTCCTGATGGCCAGGGGTGTCCAGCAGGTTGATGACGCAGCCGCGGTACTCCATCTGCATCACGGAAGAGGCCACCGAAATACCGCGCTGCTTTTCAATCTCCATCCAATCTGAGGTGGCGTGGCGCGACGCTTTACGCGCCTTCACACTGCCGGCGATTTGAATGGCGCCGGAGAACAGCAGCAGCTTTTCCGTGAGCGTGGTCTTGCCCGCGTCGGGGTGAGAGATGATGGCGAAAGTCCGCCGGCGGCGCACTTCGGGGGAGAGTTCGGCCATGTGCGGATTATCCTGGGACCCAACGCATGGCTGTGCCAACGGATTAGCCACGGCATACTAGGCCGCTGCAACGCTGCAGCGCTGCAGCGCCGAAGCGTGCGAGCGCCTAGGCACTCGAGCGAGGACCACCATGACTCTGTACCTGCCCCGCCACTTCGAGCAGAACGACCCAACGGCCTGGCGGGCCCTGATGCATGCGCACCCTTTGGCCACGTGGGTGTGCGTGGTGGCCGGTGAGCCGGTGATCAACCACCTGCCCCTGCATCTGGACCCCGTGCGCGGCAAATATGGCACGCTACTAGGCCACGTGGCCCGCGCCAACCCGGTTTGGCAATCGGCTCCAACGTCCAGCGTGGTGATCTTCCACGGCCCTCAGGCCTATGTGACGCCGAGCTGGTATCCCACCAAGCGTGAAACCGGTAAGGTCGTCCCCACTTGGAACTATGCGGTGGTGCATGCCCAGGGGCTTCCGCGCTTTATCCACGACACAGCAGAGCTGCACGCCTTGGTGTCGCGGCTGACGAATCGGCATGAGGAGCAGCGTGCCCAGCCCTGGTCGGTCGACGATGCGCCGCCCGACTTCACGCAGACCATGCTGAGCGCCATCGTAGGCCTGGAGATCGAAATCATGCAGGTTCAGGCCAAGTTCAAGCTCAGCCAAAACCGCTTGCCGGCGGACCAGCGGGGGGTGATGGAAGGCGCTGCGCAGGGGGCTCAAGAGGATCGTCTGATGGCGCAGGCGATGGCGAAAGTGTTGCCTGGCCTGGATCGCAGCTAGCGGCGCCCGATGGCGAACGTTCAGAACTCCATTCCCACCGTGTGACTTCTTGTTGAGCGAACACCCCATCAAGCAAAGCGCCCTGGTGCCACCACGATGCAGCATGCCCTGATCACGGCTGCCTTGGCGCCCGTGCTGTTGGTGCAAGGCCGGCGGGTTCGGCGCACGGCGCTGGAGTTGCCCGAAGCCGCCGGCCCGCGTGAGGGCGTGGCGGGTCAGGGCCCGCCTTTCAGCCTGCTGGTGCTGGGCGATTCGGCCGCAGCGGGGGTGGGTATCGCCACGCAGGAGGAAGCCCTCACCGGTTGCTTGGTACGCGCCCTGTCAGCCAACCGAACAGTGCACTGGCGCTTGATGGCGCGCAGCGGTGATGGACTTTCGCAAATTTTGCGCGCCGCGCAGAAGGCGCCACCACAACCCGTCGACCTGATTGTGGTGTCGGCCGGCATCAATGATGTGCTGCAAGGCACTTCACCTGCGAAGTGGATGGGCCTGCTGCGCGAACTGGCGCAGTGTTTCGAGCAACGTTTCCAGGCCCGCCGCGTGGCCTTCAGCGGCATACCGCGCATCCACGAGTTCACCCTGCTGCCCCAGCCGCTGGCTTGGTACCTGGGCCTGGGCGCTCAGCGGCTCAACCGTGCCACACGCCAAGCCTTGCCCGGCTTGCCTGGTGCCTGGCGGCTGGTGGACTTGGATTTGCCTCTCACGGCGGATTTTCTCGCCCGCGATGGTTTCCACCCCAATGAAGCAGCAAGCCAACTGTGGAGCGAGCGGGTGCTCCTGGCCTGCGAGGCCTGATCAAGCCCCTTTGCGGCTCGGCTTCGACCTGGCGATGGCGGTGGGACACTTCAAGGTTCAGTCAACGCCTCAGGCCCTACCCTTGGCCGATCCGATGCTGCCACCTCTGCCCCTCATACCGCTCGGCCGCTGGCGCCGCTACAAGGGCCTGGACTACGAGGTGCTGGGCGTGGTCCGCCACAGCGAAACCCTGGAACCCTTGGTGCTCTACCGCCTGCTCTACAACGACAGCGGCACTTGGGTGCGTCCGTACGCGATGTTCCGGGAGACCGTGGAGCTTGAGGGAACCCGGCAGCCACGCTTTGCCAAGATCGACTGAAGAGCGCTTTCAGAGGACCCCCGGCCATGCGCCTGTACATCGCCAACAAGAACTATTCATCTTGGTCGTTGAGGCCATGGGTGCTGATGAAGCACCTGGGCCTCGAATTTGAAGAGGTGCTCGTGCCTTTCGGGCCCGATTCGGGCGCCGCCTTTCGCGCGTTTTCGCCAACGGGCAAGGTCCCGTGCTTGGTGGATGGGGCGCTCACCGTTTGGGACTCGCTGGCAATTGCCGAGTATCTGGCCGAGCAGCAGCCTGCGGTGTGGCCGCTTGATCGGGTCGCGCGGGCCTGGGCGCGGTCGGCCAGCGCCGAGATGCATGCGGGCTTTGGCGCGGTGCGCCACTACTGCTCCATGAGCTGCGGGCAGCGGGTGAAGCTGCACCCCTTGCCGGCTGAAAGGGCCACTGAGCTGGCGGCCCAGTGGGGGCGCATCGACCAGCTTTGGCGCGAGGGCATCGATCGCTTTGGCGGCCCCTTCCTCGCGGGTTCGGCGTTCTGCGCGGTGGACGCCTTCTACGCGCCGGTGGCCTTTCGGGCGCAGACTTATGGCCCGGCCTTGTCTGTTGTGGCGCAGGGCTATGTGCAGCGTCTTTTGGCACTGCCGGCCATGCAGCAGTGGTACCAGGAGGCCTTGGCTGAAACCTGGCGTGATGAAGCGCATGAGGCCGACATCCGCGCCGTCGGTGAGATCACCCGAGATGACAGAAGGAGCCCCGCATGACATCAGCCCCCAGCCCGTCCAGCGCCCCAGCGGCCACACCGGTTGCCCAGGTCCATTGCCGCTGCGGCGCCTTTCGTTTGGAGTCCACCAGCGCACCCATCGTGCAGCTGGTGTGCCACTGCACGCAGTACCGCGAGGGATCAGGCCGTGCGAACTTGAGCCGTCCAGCCCCGGCCTCGGGCTGCAGGTCGAGCACGGCTATCAGGCCTGCCACCGCCACAGCCAAATGCTTTCAGACGTTGATGCGGTTAACGCCGGGCAGGGTGCAGGCCATCACCGCATTGCGCAAGGCCGCAATGGCTTCGTAGCGGGTGAAGCTGCGCCGCCAGGCCAGCACCACGCGCCGCGTGGGTACTGGGGCTTCGAATGGGATGTGGCGGATCAAACCGGATTTCTCTTCGGGCACGCTCATGCGCGGCACCACGGTGATCCCCATGCCCGAGGCCACCATGTACTTGATGGTTTCCAGGCTGGAGCCCTCGAAACTCTTTCGGATGCCCTCAGCGTCTTGCGAAAAGCGCGCGAATTCTGGGCACACTTCCAGCACCTGATCGCGAAAGCAGTGGCCCGTACCCAGCAGCAGCATGGTTTCTTGCTTGATTTCCTCACTGCGCAAAGACTTTCGCTTGGCCAGTGGGTGGGATTTGGGAACGGCCACCATGAAGGGCTCGTCGTACAGCGTGGCGGTGGCCAAGCCGGTGTAGGGGAAGGGTTCGGCCAGGATCGCGCAGTCGATCTCCCCGGTGCGCAGCATGTCCAACAGCTTGACCGTGAAGTTCTCCTGCAGCACCAGGGGCATCTGCGGCACCCGCTCGATGGTGTTCTTCACCAACTCGGGCAGCAGGTAGGGCGCGATCGTGTAAATGATTCCCAGTTTCAGCGGCCCGTTGAGGGGGTCTTTGCCCCGCGCGGCGATCTCCCGTATGGCTGCGGCCTGTTCGATCACGCTTTGGGCCTGGCGCACGATGGCCACGCCCAGCGGCGTCACCGCAATTTCATTGCCCCCGCGCTCGAAGATCTTCACATCGAGCTCTTCTTCCAGCTTCTTGATGGCCACGCTCAGGGTGGGCTGTGAGACGAAGCAGGCGTCGGCTGCGCGCCCAAAGTGCCGCTCGCGGGCCACAGCCACGATGTAACGGAGTCCAGTCAGCGTCATGGCTTGATTTTGCGTTGGGAATGGGGGTCCTCGCTACACTTTCGCTCCAACTTGGTGTGAGCCTGCGCGGCAGTGCTCAACACCGACCGTGATCCGCTTTGTTCGGAAAGGCGCCCGATGGACCGCAAACCCGTGACCCTGCACAAACTGCGCGAAATGCACAAGGCTGGCGAAAAAGTGGCCATGCTGACTTGTTACGACTCGGCCTTCGCTGCGCTACTCGACGACGCCGGCGTTGATTGCCTGCTGGTGGGCGACTCTCTGGGTATGGTGCTGCAGGGCCGCTCCTCTACCAATGCGGTGACGCTGCAGGACATGGCCTACCACGTGGCCTGCGTGGCGCGGGCCAACCCCAGGGCCTGGTTGCTGGGCGACCTGCCCAGTGGCTCGTACCACGAAGGTCAGGACCAGGCCATGCGTTCATCCTCAGCCCTCATGGCGGCCGGCGCACAGATGGTCAAGCTCGAGGGCGGTGGCTGGACGGCCGAGACGGTGCGTTTCCTGGTGGAGCGCGGTGTGCCGGTGTGCGCCCACCTGGGCCTGACACCTCAGAGCGTGCATGCCCTGGGCGGCTGGCGGGTCCAAGGGCGTGACGAAGCGGCCGCGGCCACGCTGCGCGCGCACGCCCGCGAGCTGGCCGATGCGGGTGCGGCCATGCTGGTGCTGGAACTGGTGCCCTCGGCCCTGGCGCGGCAAATCACCGAAGAGACCTCGCTGATCACCATCGGCATCGGGGCCGGTGCAGGCTGCAGCGGACAGGTGCTGGTGCTGTACGACATGCTGCACATCACGCCGGGGCGCAAGCCCAAGTTCGTGCGCAACTTCATGGAGGGCTCGGCCAGTGTTCACGAGGCTGTTGGCCGTTATGTGGCTGATGTCAAGAGCGGCGCCTTCCCTGACGAGGCCCTGCACGGCTTCTAAGTCGGGGCTGGCCTTGCCACTGCCACTGTCGTTGGCGCAGGCCCTTTTTTGACCACGCTTCCTTGACCATGCCGATACGCGTCATCCACACCATCGCCGAACTGCGCGCAGCCTTGGCCGCCTCGCCGGCGGTGGGCTTTGTGCCCACGATGGGCAACCTGCACCAGGGGCACCTGGATCTGGTGCGCATCATCCGGCCGCAGTCTTCTTTGGTGGTGGCCAGCATCTTCGTCAACCGCCTGCAATTCGGGCCCCATGAAGACTTCGACCGCTATCCACGCACCTTGCCGGGCGACGTGGACGCGCTGGAATCGGTGGGCTGTGACCTGGTGTTCGCCCCCGACGAGCCCGAGCTGTACCCGGTGACCCAGGGCTACAAGGTGCACCCGCCGCCGGAGCTGGCCGACATTCTCGAAGGGCACTTTCGCCCGGGATTTTTCGTGGGTGTGGCCACCGTGGTGCATAAGCTCTTCAACATCGTGCAGCCCCGCCGCGCGGTATTCGGTCAGAAGGATTACCAGCAGTTGATGGTGATACGGCAGATGGTTCGGCAGATGGCCCTGCCCATCGAAATCTTGGCTGGCCCCATCACGCGGGCGGCCGACGGCTTGGCTCTGTCTTCGCGCAACGGCTACTTGAGCGCAGCCGAGCGTGCCGAGGCGCCGCAGCTGCAAGCCCTGCTTCAACACATGGCCCAGCGGGTGAGGGCTGAAGGCTTGGGCGCTGTGGTGGCCATCGAAGCCGAGGCCAGCGCAGCACTGGCTGCGCGCGGCTGGGTGCCCGACTACCTTTGCATTCGCCGCCGCGAAGACCTGCAGCGCCCCGACCAGCCCGGCGAGCCTTTGGTCGCCCTGGCTGCAGCCAAACTCGGCGCCACCCGCCTGATCGACAACCTCGAGTTTTGACGGGGCCGGACCCCGCCCCCCGGTTCAAGCCTTGAGGAACTCCACCCGGTTGGCCAGCCACCGCTGCACATGGGCTTGGGCGGCACCGTCGTGTTCATCGAGCAGGCGCGGCGCAACGGCGCGGGCATGCTGCAAGAGTGGGGCGTCTTCTTGAAGATCGGCAAAACGCAAGAGCGTGTCGCCGCTTTGCCGCGCGCCCATGAACTCGCCGGGGCCGCGAATCTCCAAATCTCGCCTGGATATCTCGAAACCGTCTTGCGTTTCGGCCATGGCGCGCAATCGGGCCTTGCCGGTGTCCGACAGGGGTGGCGTGTAGAGCAGCACGCACACGCTGGCGACCGTGCCGCGGCCCACGCGACCGCGCAGCTGGTGCAACTGGGCCAAGCCGAAGCGCTCCGCGTGTTCGATCACCATTAGGCTTGCGTTGGGCACATCAACCCCCACCTCGATCACCGTGGTGGCTACCAGCAGGGGCATCTGACCAGCGCTGAACAGTGACATCACCGCTGCCTTCTCCGCCGGCGGCATGCGCCCATGCAGCAGGCCCACCATCAGGCCCGGCAGCGCTTGGCTGAGCTGCGCATGGGTCTCAGTGGCGTTTTGCAGGTCCAGCGCCTCACTTTCTTCGATCAGTGGGCAGACCCAGTACACCTGCCGGGCCCGCCCCACCTCTTCCCGAATATGCTCGATCACCGCGTCGCGCCGGTTGTCGGCAAACACCTTGGTAACGATGGGCGTTCGGCCCGGGGGCAGCTCGTCGATGGTGCTGACTGAAAGATCGGCGTAGTAGCTCATGGCCAAGGTGCGCGGGATGGGCGTGGCCGTCATCATCAACAGGTGGGGCTCGAGCGTGGCGTCTGTGACTGCCCCTGGCCCGGGGTGCGGCTCGGCCACTGCCGCACTGCTGCCCTCGAGCTTCTTGCGCAAGGCCAAGCGCTGTGCCACGCCAAAACGGTGCTGTTCATCAATCAAGGCCAGGCCCAGCCGCGCGAATTGCACGGTGCCTTGGATCACCGCTTGGGTGCCCACCACCAGTGCGGCGCACCCATCGGCGGTGGCCTCCAGCATCGCCTTGCGCGCCTTGCCTTTGATGCTGCCGGTCAGCCAGGCCACAGTTTGGCCGCGGGCTTTGAGCAAGGGCTGCAGCCAGCCCACCAACTTTCGAAAGTGCTGCTCCGCCAGAATCTCCGTGGGCGCCATCAGCGCGCATTGCCAGCCCGCATCGATGGCCACCGCCGCAGCCAAGGCTGCCACCACGGTTTTTCCTGAGCCCACATCGCCTTGCAGCAGCCGGTGCATGGGTTCTGCGCGCGCCAAATCTTGTGCGACTTCCTCCACCACCCGCCTTTGTGCAGCTGTGAGCTCAAAGGGCAGTGCGGCCAAGAGCCGTTCGGGCAAACCGCTGGGCTGTGCCTGCAGGACGGGTGCGCGCCGTCTGGCCCGCGCTCGGCGCGCCATCAACTGGCTCAGTTGCTGGGCCAGTAGTTCCTCCCATTTCAGGCGCTGCCAAGCCGGGCTGCTGCGGTCTTCCAGGGCGGCCAAGCTGGCGTGCGGTGGCGGATGGTGCAACTCCTGCAGTGCGTCACGCAGCGAGGGCAGGCCAGGCTTGACGAGTTGGGGGGGAATCAGCTCTTGCAGTGGTGCCCGCTGCAGGCCGCTGGCCACTGCCTTGCGCAAGTAAGCCTGAGGCAGGGCTGCAGAAGTGGGGTAGACCGGGGTCAGCGAAACAGCCAAGGGGGCGTCGTCGCCCACTGCCTTGAAAACCGGGTGCACCATTTCATGGCCGAAGAAGCCGCCGCGCACCTCGCCGCGCACCCGCAGCCGCGCACCCAAAGCCAAGGTCTTTTGGTGCGAGGGAAAAAAGTGCAGAAAGCGCAGGACCAACTCACCGCTGTCGTCGCGCAGTCGCGCCATGAATTGCCGCCGTGGCCGCAACTCCACGCGGGCTTCCACCACCACGCCTTCACACTGGGCGGTTTGGCCATGAAGCAAGCTCCCCATGGGCGCCAGCCGGGTTTCGTCTTCGTAACGCAGGGGCAGGTGCAGCGCCAAGTCGACGTCGCGGCGCAGGCCCATCTTGTCCATCGCCTTCTGCGGCGCAGACTTATCCTTGGGCAGTGCAGACGGCTCGGCCATGGGCTGATTCTGCACGGCCGTGCGGGGGCTGGCCGCTGCTGGACAATGCCGGCTGTTTCCACAGGTCAGTACAGCCTGCTGCCATGACAAACCCGGACCTCTTCCCCACATCGGCCACCGGCCGCCCCGGCGCTGACCGTGACTACACACTGGCCGATTTCGACTTTCAGCTTCCGCCGGAGTTGATTGCCCAACACCCAGCCGCCCAGCGCAGTGCCTCGCGCCTGCTCGATGGGCGCTTGCCGCAAGCGGTGGACCGAGTTTTTCGCGAGTTGCCTGGTCTGCTGCAGCCCCAAGACCTGCTGGTGTTCAACGACACCCAGGTGATCAAGGCGCGCCTGTACGGTGAAAAGGGCAGCGGCGGCGCGGTGGAAGCTTTGGTGGAACGTGTGCTGCCGGGCTTTGAGGTCTGGGCCCATGTGCGGGCCAGCAAGTCACCGAGGCCCGGCAGCCGCTTGCACTTCGTTGGGCGCGGGGGTGATGGCTTTGTGGCTGAGGTGCTGGGCCGAACCGGGCCGGATCAAGCCCTCTTCCAGCTTCGCTTTCCCAGCGACCCCTTGCTGCTGCTGCAGGCCCACGGCCATGTGCCATTGCCGCCGTACATCACCCACGAAGACTCGGCCGATGACGAAAGCCGGTATCAAACCGTCTTCGCCGCCAAGCCGGGTGCGGTGGCTGCGCCCACGGCGTCACTGCACTTTGACGAAGGTGTCTTGCGCGCGCTGGAGGAGCGCGGCATCCAGCGCGCTGCCATCACGCTGCATGTGGGGGCGGGTACCTTCCAGCCGGTGCGCACCGAGAACCTGCGCGAGCACCGGATGCACAGCGAATGTTTCGAACTGAGCAGGGCCACCGTTGCAGCCATCGAGCAGGCCCGCGCGCGCGGCGGGCGCATTTGGGCCGCCGGCACCACCACACTGCGGGCCCTGGAGTCGGCGGCTCGCACGGCCGATGGCCGCTTGCAAGCCAGCTCGCGCGATACCGACATCTTCATCACCCCGGGCTTTGAGTTCCGTGTGGTTGATGGGCTGATCACAAACTTTCACCTGCCCAAGAGCACGCTGTTGATGCTGGTCTGCGCTTTTGCTGGCTACGAACCCATCATGGCCTTGTATCGGCACGCCATTGACAGGCGTTACCGCTTCTTCAGTTATGGCGACGCGATGTTGCTGCAGCGTGCCAGCGCTCCAAACACGGCGGCTGCCGCCTGGGCCTAGCACGCCCCAGGCCCAGGGCTGCGCCCCACAATCCACCCATGCTCCAGTTCGACATACTGCGCACCGAAGGCCACGCCCGCCGCGGCCGGCTCACCCTCAACCACGGCGTGGTGCAAACGCCCATCTTCATGCCTGTGGGTACCTACGGCACGGTCAAAGGCGTGATGCCCAGTAGCCTTGAGGAAATGGGCGCACAGATCATTCTGGGTAACACCTTCCACCTGTGGCTGCGCCCGGGCCTAGACATCCTCAAGCAGTTTGGCGGGCTGCACGGCTTTGAGCGCTGGAACAAGCCCATCCTCACCGACAGCGGCGGTTTTCAGGTGTGGAGCTTGTCGGGCGAAGACGGCAAGGGCCGCAAGATCAGCGAGGAGGGCGTGCGCTTTGCGTCACCGGTGACCGGCGACAAGCTATTCCTCACGCCCGAGGTGAGCATGCAGATCCAGACGGTGCTCAACGCAGACATCGCGATGCAATTCGACGAATGCACGCCCTACCAAACCGCGGGCGTGCTCACCACCGAAGCGCAGGCGCGGGTTTCCATGGAGCTGAGCCTGCACTGGGCGCGGCGCTGCCAAGCCGAGTTCGAGCGGCTGCAAAACCCCAACGCCCTGTTTGGCATTGTGCAGGGCGGCATGTACGAAAACCTGCGGCAGGAATCGTTGGAGCAGTTGGTGGAGCTGAACCTTGCGGGCTATGCCGTCGGAGGCGTGTCGGTGGGCGAACCCAAGGAGGACATGCTGCGCCTGACCGCCCACACCCCGCACCGCCTGCCGGCGCACAAGCCGCGCTACCTCATGGGCGTGGGAACACCCGAAGACCTGGTCTATGGCGTGCAGCACGGCGTGGACCTGTTCGATTGTGTGATGCCTACCCGCAATGCGCGCAATGGGCATCTGTTCACCCGCTTCGGCGACCTCAAGATTCGCAACACCCGCTACAAGACCGACGAGCGCCCACTGGACCCAACCTGCAGCTGCTACACCTGCAAGGGCATCACGCGCGAAGACGGCAGTGTCAGTGGCGCCTTCAGCCGCGCCTATCTGCACCACCTCGACCGCTGCGGTGAAATGCTGGGCCCGATGTTGGCCAGCATTCACAACCTGCACTACTACCTGAACCTAATGCGCGAGGTGCGCCAGGCTTTGGATAATGGCCGCTTCGCCGCTTTCGCAGTGCAGTTCGCAGCGGACCGAGGCTCTGGGGTTTAACGGGCCTGCTTGGGTCGCCTGGCCTGCACCGGGCCAAGGGATTTACTTCAGCCCGGCGTCCAGCACCCATTTGGGCTGTTCGATCTGGGACAGGTGATCGGCTAGCACGGGCAGACACTCCCGCAGCATCCCATGCACCGGGTGCGGCGGATTGATCACCAGCACACCACTGCCCATCATGCCGAAGCCCCGCGCATCCGCGGCCTGAACCGTGAGTTGGGCGTCCAGCCAACCCTTGGGTGCGGCGGCGGCTGCGCTGCGCAAGCGCTTGGGCAGTTGCACCGCCTCTACCAGCTGCACCAAGGGGTACCACACGATCACCACGGCTTGCACAAAGCGCGTCATGATCTCGCGCACCGCAGCTACCACTTTTCCATAGTCGGACTTCAGCTCATAGCTGGGGTCCATCAGCACCACACCACGCCGTGAGGGCGGCGGCAGTTCGCGCGTGAGGCTGGCAAAGCCGTCACAAAGGTGCACCTGCGTATGCGGCCTTGCCCCCAGGAAGGCGCGCAGAATACGTTCGTCGGTGGGGTGCATCTCGTACAGGTGCAGCGGATCGCCTGGCCGCATCAGGGCCTGGGCGATGGCCGGCGAACCTGGATATTGGCTGAGCTTGGCGCCTGGGCCACCGTTGAAGTCTCGCACCAGTTGCAAGTAGCGCCCAATAGCCTCGGGCCATGCCGTGCGTCCGTTTGCCTGTGCGTTCCACAGCGACGCCACGCCGCCTTCGAACTCGCCCTTTTTCCCGGCGTAGCGCCCTTCCAGTGAATAGCCGCCGGCCCCGGCGTGGGTGTCCAGCACCGAATAGGGCTTGGCCTTTTCGGCCATGTGGTGCAGCACCTCGCCCAACACCAGGTGCTTGAGAACATCGCCATGGTTCCCGGCGTGAAAGGCATGTCGATAGGCGAGCATGGACCACTGTAGCCCAGCCGGCTGTCAACCGAGAGCTCGCGCAGGCGTTGAGGAAGGACGGGCAAGCGCAAGCCTGCCGCCCAACCCGCTGCCACAGGAACCACATATGAAGCCCTTGGTTCGCATCTTTGCCCTGACCCTGTTGTCAGGCCTTACCTGGGCTGGCGCCATGCCGGCGCACGCCGATCGAGGGCCACACGGCTACCGGGGCGTGCCGGGCCATCACCACGCTTACCACGGCCGCCACAGCCACCCGGGCCACCACATCCGCAGCCGCGGCGGGGTGTGGGGCCCGCTGATCGTGGGGGGCCTCATTGGCGCGGCCCTGGTAGGCGCCAGCAGCGCTCATGCCCAGCCGCAAGCCACCGTGTTGGTGCCGGTGGTGCCGCCGGCGTCCTCCCATCTGGTCACGGCACCGGCCGCGCCGGCTTTGGTGGTTCTTCCGCCCCAACCCCTGCCGCTCCGGGCGCAGTACTTTTGCGCGCCCTATCGGGCTTACTACCCCGTCGCGACGAGCTGTCCCGAGCCCTGGTACGTGATAACTCAATGAGGGCTCTGGTCGGCCCGGTGTGCTTGCGCACGCAGGCCAAGCCTGGCGCAGAATCAAGGCTTCCAGCACCTGAGCCTGCCGCTTGCCATGAGCAACCACCCCGACCACGACGATCACCACCACGCGCCAGAGCCGTCCTGGAAGCACAACGGCGTGCGCGTGGTACCGGGCAATCAACTTGACCCCAATACCGCTCAAACAGCGGGCATGGACCGCAAGGCGGCCATCAATTTCGCGCGGGTGGGCGCGCAAAAGCTGTGGGCCGGTACCGTCCACATCCACCCCGACGCCAAGACGGGCGCCCATCATCATGGGCCGCTGGAGAGTGTGATTTTTGTGGTCAAAGGGCGCGCACGCATGCGCTGGGGCGAAAGTCTGGAGTTCACCGCCGAAGCTGGCCCGGGCGACTTCATCTATGTGCCGCCCTATGTGCCGCACCAGGAGATCAATGCCAGCCCCACCGAGATGCTGGAGTGCGTGCTGGTGCGCAGCGACGGAGAGGCCACGGCGGTCAACCTGGACATTGAGCCGGTGGAAAAGCCCGAAACCGTGTTGTGGGTGGACCCCATCCACCGGGGCTGAACGACTTCAGCGCGGGGCGTCGGGCTGCTGCAGCGGATGCGAAGCGGCAAAGGCCGGTAGGGCCTGAAGCCGTTGGTTGATGGCCACGGCCATGGGGTAGGCCGACGCATCAAGCTTGAAGAACATGAAGGCCAGCAGGTGCGAGGCCAAGCGTGTGAGATGCTGCCGCACCTTGGGCACCAACAGTGGGTGGGTGCCGGCAGCGTGGATGAGGGCCAGCCCCCGCACCCGCGCGCGACCGGCCGCATCTCAGGGCAGCAGCGCGGGCTCAGGCGCGACCTCCTCCAAGTACTCCAAGATAGCCATGGACTGGAACAGCACCTGCCCATCGTCGAGCTTGAGCGCCGGCAGCACCGCCTGCGGGTTCACCGCTCTGAATGCTGGCTGAAGGTGTTCGCCGCCAAGCATGTCGATGGCCTGCACCAAGTGAGGGATATTCTTCAGCGCCAAGGCCGCGCGGACACGGTAGGCCGCCAATGACCGCCAGCTGGAACTGAAGCTCATCGAGCGCGCCTTTGGGTGTGGGAACACAATGAAGCGATATGACGACCCTCTTCGACCCCATCCGCATCGGCGACATCGAGTTGCGAACCCGATTGGTCATGGCCCCGCTCACCCGTAGCCGCGCCAAGGGCACGGTGCCCAACGACCTGATGCGCCAGTACTACGAGCAGCGCGCCAATCCCCAAACCGGTGCCGGTCTCATCATCACCGAGGCGGCGCAGATCAGCCCTGAAGGACAGGGCTACCTGGACACGCCTGGCATCCACAGCGAAGAGCAGGTGCAGGCCTGGAAGCCCATCACACAAGCGGTGCACGCCCAGGGTGGGCGCATCATGATTCAGCTGTGGCATGTGGGCCGTATCTCCCACACCTCGCTGCAGCCTGGAGGCCAGCCTCCGGTGTCCTCAACAGACCGCGCCTCGGGCAGCAAGACCTACAACACCGAAGGCTTTGTCGACTGCTCAAAGCCCCGTGCATTGCGCACCGATGAGATGCCCCGCATCGTCGAAGACTATCGGCGCGCAGCGGCCAATGCGATCCGTGCGGGCTTTGATGGGGTGGAGGTGCACAGCGCCAACGGCTACCTCTTGGACCAATTTCTGCGTGACACCATCAACGACCGAACCGACGGGTACGGCGGCTCCATTGAGAACCGCGCCCGGTTGCTGCTGCAGGCGATGCAGGCGGTGACGCAGGAGATCGGCAGTGGGCGCACCGGCGTGCGGCTGTCGCCTATCACCCCCAGCAACGGTGCCACCCAAGACACCCAAGTGGGTGCGCTGTTCGACCACATCATGCGCAACCTGGCGCCGCTGGGCTTGGCCTATGTGCATGTGATCGAAGGGCAGACGGGCGGTGCGCGCGACCTCACTGAAAAGGGCGTGCCGCCCTTTGACTACCAAGCCCTTCGCCAGCACTTCAAAGGCGCGTGGATGGTCAACAACGGCTACGACCTTGACATGGCCAGCGACACGCTAGCGAGCGGACAAGCCGACCTTGTGGCCATCGGCCGGCCCTTCATCTGCAACCCAGACCTGGGCCGCCGTCTGCGCGAGGGCGCGCCCTTGGCTGAACTACAGCGGGAAACGCTGTACGGTGGCGGCGCAGCCGGCTACACCGACTACCCCTTGCTGCCGGCTTAAGCCAGGGCCCTCAACGCCGGTGCTGGCGGCCGGCCTTGCTGCGAAAGGCCTCGGCAACCGTCAATTCGCGCGGCCCGGGCAGCAGCTCGGCCACGTCACCAGCTTGCAGCGTACCTTCTTGCAGGACCGAGAGGTAGAAGCCGCTGAAGCCGCTTTGCACCATCATCTTGCTGGCGTGCTTGAAGCCCAAGGCCGCGTCAAATTTGCCGCAGGGCATACGCGGCTTGCTGATGGCCAGGGTGCAGTTTGCAAAGCGCAGGCGGTCGCCGATCCAGGCGTGGGTCTCCATCAAGCCGGCGATCGTGAGGTTTTCGCCCATCAGGCCAGGCGTGGGCTCTTCGTCCCAAGGCTGCGCCCGTGCCTGTGCGCGGACCGTCTTCCAAAATGCGTAGTGTTCTTGGGGGTAGGCGTACACCGCTTTGCCGCGCCCCCCATGCACCGTGGGATCGGCCTGCTCGTCACCGGACAGGCCCAGAGGGCCCACCTCCACCCGCGCGGCGGTGGGCTGCTTGCCATGAGCGGTCAGGATGCTGCGGCCGTCGGCCACACTGGTTCGCTGTGCCCGGGCGGTGTTTACGCTGATCAAGCGAATGGGGATGTTCATTGAGGTGGGCTTGGCAAGGGTGAGCGGGTCAGCGCGCAAACAGCGGCAGTATGCAGCTGCGCCCCGGCGGCTTTTGCACAGCAGCGTAGCATCAGGCCTTTTCAACCCTTTTGCGAGCCCACCATGTTCAACCACGTCATGCTCGGCACCAACGACATCGAGCGCGCCAAGGCCTTCTACGACGCCGTCTTGGGCGTGCTGGGCGCCGGCGAGCCGGTGCGTAATGTATCGGCCAGCGGGCACGTCCGGCTGTTTTATCGCCACGAGGGCAGCGCTTTTTGCTTGACCCAGCCGATCAATGGCAAGCCTGCCACCGTGGCCAACGGCGGCACCATTGGCTTCAAGTGCTCATCGCCTGAACAGGTCCTGCAGTTCCACGACGTGGCTGTGGCACATGGCGGTGTGTCGGTTGAAGACCCGCCGGGCCCGCGCACCGGTGGCCTGGGCACCTTGCACCTGGCCTATGTGCGCGACCCCGATGGGCACAAACTGTGCGCCCTGCACAGGCCCGGATGACCGCGCAGGCGTTGCAAACCCTGATCCGCACCCGCATCCCGTTGGCGAACTTTTTGCAGCTGCGGGTTCAGGCGCTCGAGCCCGACCGTGCGGTCGTTGGCGCAGCGTTGGAGCCCAATCGCAACGGTCATGGCGCTCTGTTCGCCGCACTGCCGGCGCGGGCTTGAACCCACGACCCACGAGCCCGCGAGCCCGTGAGCCCGCGGGCCCGTGAGCCCGTGAGCCCTTATGGCACCAAGCTCTGGGCCTGCCAGGTCTGGGCGGCTGCATCCCAGCTCCAGCCGATGCGCCGATGTTGCGGGTGGCCCAGCTCCAGCCACTCCAGCTGATCCAACTGCACGCTCACCACGCTGAAGTTTTGACGCGCCATGGCCAGGTCCAGCTCGGGCTCGGCGGTGCCTGCCACAAGGGCCACGCCGGGGGCCGCTACCGTGGCGTAGTCGCGCCGAGCAGCCTCGGGCACCTTGGCCCAATGCATCTGCACCGCCCGGGGGTCTTCTAGGCGGGCCGCCTGCCCCGTGGTACGCAGTTGCCGCCGGTGTCCAGGGTCCCACATCAGCAGGGCCACCTGGGGGCAGGCGTCGATCTCGCGCAACTTCTGGGTGCGGGTGTCGGTATAAAAAAGCAGCCGACGTTGCTCAGACATCACCTGCCGCAGGATCAGGTGTCGGGCCTGGGGCCCTTGGTCCCCTTGGGTGCACAAAGCCACCACCCGCCACGGGTGTCGGCGGTCGGCGCCGGCGCGAGTCAGTTCGCGCCAGACGGTTTCGGCATTCAGGCTGTGCATGCCGGGCGCAGGATACCTCCCGAGCAGCCTGGCCCCAGGGGGCAGGGCCATGGCGCGCCCGGTCAGCGTTGGCCAGCATCACATTATGCGTTTCTTGCATAGATGTGCGGGTGGGATGGCGGGTGTCTCACTACACTTGAATGCGCTGCAGTCCCGAATCTGGCCCGGCGCCGTGGCCGGCGACGATGAAACGGGGTCAGGGTCTGATCACTCGATAGGTGCTCTGAATTTGACCCGATTTCACCTTAACGGCACTTAACTTTCCGCAAGGAGCCATTGTGCACAACAACGCCGGTTACCCCGAGCTTCGGGTGCCTGCCTATGTTCACCATTCAGGCCTGGTTCGCTGGGTCCAGGAGGTTGCCACCCTCACCAAAGCCCGCAACGTCTACTGGTGCGACGGCTCGCAAGCCGAGTACCACCGCCTGTGCGGCGAACTGGTGGCAGCGGGCACCATGAGGCGGCTCAACCCAGCACGGCGGCCCAACAGCTACCTGGCCTGTAGCGACCCCTCCGATGTGGCCCGGGTGGAAGACCGGACCTTCATCTGCAGCCAGAAGAAGGAAGATGCGGGCCCCACCAACAACTGGATGGCCCCGGCTGACATGCGCGCGCTGCTGCAGACCGGCGACCAAGCCCTCTTCAAGGGGGCGATGAAGGGCCGCACCCTATATGTGGTGCCCTTTTCCATGGGCCCCATTGGGTCGCCGATTGCCCACATCGGCGTGGAACTCTCCGACAGCCCCTATGTCGCGGTGAGCATGCGTCTGATGACACGCATGGGCCGCGCCGTGGTGGATGTGCTGGGTGTCGATGGCGAGTTCGTGCCCTGTGTGCACACCGTGGGTGCTCCCCTGGCCGAAGGCCAAGCGGATGTGGCCTGGCCCTGCAACAAGACCAAATACATCGTCCACTACCCCGAGACCCGCGAGATCTGGAGCTACGGATCGGGCTACGGCGGCAACGCCCTCTTGGGCAAGAAGTGCTTCGCGCTGCGCATCGCCTCCACCATGGGGCGTGACCAAGGCTGGTTGGCCGAACACATGTTGGTGTTGGGCGTCACCCAGCCCAATGGCGTCAAGCGCCATGTGGCTGCTGCCTTCCCCAGCGCCTGCGGCAAGACCAACTTTGCGATGCTGATCCCACCGGCGGGTTTGAAGGACGCCCAGGGCCACACCTGGAAGGTGACCACCATCGGTGACGACATCGCTTGGATCAAGCCCGGTGCCGATGGCAAGCTCTACGCCATCAACCCCGAGGCCGGCTATTTCGGCGTAGCCCCGGGCACCAACGACAAGACCAATCCGAACTGCATGGCATCGCTGCGGAGCGATGCCATCTTCACCAATGTGGCGCTCACGCCCGACGGTGATGTGTGGTGGGAAGGCATGACCGACACGCCGCCGGCCGAACTGACCGATTGGCAGGGTCAGCGCTGGACGCCTGAGATCGCCAAGCAAACCGGAGCCAAGGCCGCCCACCCCAACGCCCGCTTCACCGTGGCCGCTACCAACAACCCGGTGCTGGATGCCGATTGGGACAACCCCCATGGCATGGCCATCGACGCCTTCATCTTCGGTGGCCGTCGCAGCACCACGGTACCGCTGGTGACCGAGGCGCGCAACTGGGTGGAAGGCGTTTACATGGCCGCCACCATGGGCAGCGAAACCACCGCTGCGGCCGCAGGCCAGCAAGGCGTGGTGCGCCGAGACCCCTTCGCCATGCTGCCCTTCATGGGCTACAACATGAGCGACTATTTTCAGCACTGGCTGGCCCTTGGCAAGAAGCTGCAAGCCCAAGGGGTCACCTTGCCGCGCATTTACTGCGTTAACTGGTTCCGCAAAGGCGCTGATGGCACGTTCGCCTGGCCCGGTTATGGCGAAAACATGCGGGTGCTCAAGTGGATGCTCGAACGAGTGGACGGCCAGGCCGACGGCGTGGAACATGCCGTGGGCATCAGCCCGCGCTATGAAGATCTGTCGTGGGCTGGCCTGAAATTCAGCCGCGACCAGTTCGACAGCGTCATCAGCATCGACCGCCAGGCTTGGGCCGATGAGCTGAAGCTGCACGATGAATTGTTCGAGCAGCTCGCCTATCACCTGCCCGAGGAATTGCGCCAGACCAGGGCGCAGATCGCACAGCGCCTGGCCGCTTGAAACTGGGTGTTTCGTAGGGTCTTAGGGGTAACTTTGCAGCGCCAGGGCTTATGGTCATGGCTCTTGCTAGGACAACCCACAGGAGACACACCCATGGCAAACCCCCACAACTCTTGCACCCTGAGCTGGCCCCAGGCTGGTGTCTGGGCCGCATCTGCCCTGGTGGCTCTGCTGGCCGGCTGCGCGTCGCAGTCCGCCGCGCCGCCCACCGTTTCAGCCGCAGTCACCGCACCCGTGGCCCAAGCTTGGCAGCAGGGCCGCACCGCCGATCAGGCCAACTCCACCTTGGCCCCCTTGGCCGGCAAGCTGACGGTGACTCCGCCCGAGCAGATCGCGCTGGACAAGCTGAAGGTACCTGCGGGCTTCAAGGTTGAGCTGTGGGCACATGGCTTGCCCGGGGGACGCGCCATGGCCCGCGCTGACAACGGCAAGATTTACGTGGGCACCCGCGGCATCGGCCGGGTCTATGAGATCACCGACAACGGCGGGCAGCGCACGGTGCGCACCGTCGTGGACAAGCTGACCCAGCCGGCCGGCGTGGCGGTACGGGGCAATACCCTGTATGTGTTCGCCATCAATCGGGTGCTGCGTTTTGATGACATCGCCCTGAACCCGAATGTGGCGCCGGTGGACATGACCGCGGCCTTCAACCTGCCGCCTGAGCAGCACCACAACTGGAAGTACGTCGCCTTCGGGCCGGACGGCAAGCTCTATGTGCCCTTTGGCGCGCCTTGCAACATCTGCATCCCCGGGCAGGAGTACGCGCAGATCCGCCGCTACAACGCCGACGGATCGGGCATGGAAGTGATCGCCCGTGGCGTGCGCAACACGGTGGGCTTTGATTGGCACCCGACCACGCGCGAACTGTGGTTCACCGACCACGGCCGCGACTGGATGGGCGACAACGCCCCTGAAGACGAACTCAACCGCATGAGCAAGGTCGGCCTGAACTTCGGCTTCCCCTATTGCCATGCCGGCGGTGTGCCCGACCGTGACATTGTCAAGGCCAATCCCTGCGAGGGCGTGACCCTGCCGGTGACCACGATGGGCCCGCACACCGCGGTGATGGGCGTGAAGTTCTACACCGGCAACATGTTCCCGGCTGAGTACAAGAACGCGATGTTCATTGCGCGCAAGGGTTCCTGGAACCGCAGCCAACGCTCGGGCTTTGATGTGGTGACCGTGACGGCCGATGCCAGCGGACGCAACGCACAGGTCAAGCCCTTCCTCACAGGCTTTCTCAACAGCGACCAAAGCTTCAATGGGCGCCCGGCCTACATCCACCAGCAGCCTGACGGCTCGCTGCTGATTTCGGATGAGCAAATGGGCGCCATCTACCGGGTAAGCTACGGCCGATGAGCCCAAGCGCAGGCGCCGTGGCGGACCGGGCCAGGGCTGCCGGGCGCGCAGCCCCGTTCTCGGCCGCGGCCCTGGCCTGGGTTTTTGCACTGTGGGCGAGCCTAGTCCTGCCCGTGTCCGCTGCGCCGCCACCGCGGCTCAACCAGTGCCTGTCTTGCCACGGGGCTGACGGCCGTTCGCCGCAGCCCATGATTCCGCACCTGGCCTCACAACCCCGGGTGTTCTTGGAAAACACCTTGATCATGATTCGCGAGGGCTTGCGGCCGGTCCCGGCCAAGCGCGGCCTGCTCGACGGCGCGGGCGATGCGGAGGTCAGCGCGCTGGCCGACTACTTCAGCCGCCAGCCCGCACCGATGGGCCCTGCAATGCGTGACGAAGCGGCTTTTCAGCGCGGCCAAGCCCTGGCTGCTCAAGGCCTGTGCGGCACCTGTCACTTGCCCAACTATGCCGGGCAGCAGCAGATGCCCAGGCTGGCTGGCCAGCGCGAGGACTACCTGAGCCATTCGATGAAGCGCTTCCGTGACAACCAAGCCGAAGGCCGCGACACGATGATGAACGGTGTGCTGCGCGGCTTCAGCGATGCCGCTGTGGCCGATCTGGCCCACTACTTCTCGCTGTTGCGCTGAGTGGGTGCGCCTCAGGCCCGGGCGACAATGCGCCCATGAAGGCCGACCTCACCAACACCGAAATCGATGAACTCGACAGCCTGCTGCAGCAGGCGCCAGAGCCGCTGAAAGCCTTGGACGTCGTATCCTTGGATGGCTACTTGTGTGCGGTGGCCGTGCAGCCTCGGATCGTGTCGCCCGAAGACTGGTTGGCGCGCGCCCTGGACACCGAAGGCAGCCGCTGGCCGGCGGCTGGTACCGACGAAGCCTGGTTGGCCCGGGTCAAGGCACTGATGCAGCGGCGCTTTGAGGCCCTGGTGCGCGGTCTGGCTGAAGAAGGGGGCTTTGACCCGGTCGTCAGTGACCTGGCGGCTGCGCAGGAGCAGGTGCCAGGCGGGGCACGGGGCGAGTCGCAGGATGAAGCGCTTTCGGACGAGGACCTGGCCGACTTGCCGACCTATTCCGGGCCTCTGATGTATTGGGCTTCGGGCTTTCTGTACGGCGCGCAAACCTTCGAAGGCCTGATGGGGCACCCTGACGATGCTGTGCACCTTGCGATATCGCGCATCCTGCGCCACCTGCCTGTGCAAAACGAGGAAGAACGGACCCTGGTGACTGAGTTGGCCCGACAAGCACCTTTGCGCGACGACGCGCATGCTATCGAAGACACGGTGGAGGCTGCGGTGACCTTGTGGGGCCTGACCGCCCAGGCCCGTTTGGCGGTGCGCACCGTGCAGCGCGAAAGCGCCAAGGTCGGCCGCAACGACCCCTGTCCCTGTGGCAGCGGCAAGAAATACAAACAGTGCCACGGCCGGGCCTGATGCGCTTGGGCCCATGCTGATGCGGCTGCAGATTCTGTCCGACCTGCACTTGGAAACCGAGGTCTTCGAGCCCGAACCTGCGCCCGGCGCCGATTTGCTGGTGCTGGCCGGCGACATCGATTCCAGCTGGCAAGGCTATGCGCGCTTTGCCGGCTGGCCGGTACCGGTCCTGGTGGTGCCGGGCAACCACGAGTTCGACCGGCGCGAATTGCGAACCGCGCTGCCGGCCTTTCGGGACCACTGCGCGCATTTGGGGCTGCAGGTACTGGAGCGTGACGAATGGGTGTACACCGATAAGCAGGGCCGCTGCGTCCGCTTTTTGGGCACCGTGCGGTGGAGCGATTTCGAGGTGTTTGGCCCAGCTTTGCAGGCCAAGGCCATCAAGGCAGCGGGCTACTTCCAGAAGGTGATGCAGGCCACCTACGACGGCCGGGTGTTCGATGCCGCGGCCGTTCGCAAGGAGGCCTTGGCCTGCAGGGCCTGGTTGAAGGCGCAGCTGGACGCGGGGGCCGCTGCGCCCGCGCCCCTGTGGCCGGGCCAAAGCGGCGCAGACGCCGGTGGGCACCGCACGGGCGTTGATGCCACCGTGGTGATCACCCACTTTGCGCCCAGCCTGCGCAGTGCAGACCCCCGATACGGTCAGCAGCCCACCACGGCGAGCTTTTGCAATTCCGATGAGGAACTGATGCGCTTTGCCGATGGATGGATACACGGCCATGTGCATTGGCGCAGCGACTACCGATGGCCGCGTCCGGACGGCGGCTCAACCCGGGTGATCTGCCAGGCCCGTGGGCTGCCCCGCAAGGGTGAGTCTGAGGGCTTCGACCCCTTGCGCCTGTTCAAGGTTTGATCGGGTGCAAAGCCGGGAGTAAGGCCAGCTTCGAAAGTGCAAACGCTGGGTTGATTGCGGCCCGGTCGCCGAGCAGATTGCAGCGGTGGCTCAGCGATACAAGCCCGACCTGATGATCATGGGTGTTCAAGGGCATAGCAGCCTGGGCAACTTGGTGATGGGCCTGGGTGCCAAGCAGGTGTTGGCGTGCGCCGCGGTTCAGGCTCTGTTCGTGCGCTGAAGCCTTGCCCGCAGCCGCTTGCCGCCAAGGGGGCTTAGCGGTCTTACCGGCCCCTGCGGGCGGTGCGCGATGCGCTGCTTGGCTTTCGTGCGGCCAGGGGGCGGCTGATGTCTGCCAAAAGCAGGCAGGCTCTGACCAGGCTCTCCACCGCGTCTTCCACGGAAGTCGGGGGTTCCAGGGTTTCGATTTCGGCCAGCAGCGCGTCGGCGTCTTCCAGGTCCTCTGGGTTCAGGTGCTGATAAAGCTGCGCAAGGGCTTCGAGCAGATCGGGCCGCTGGCTGCCGGGTCCCTCGGTGAGCGCTTCAAACTCGCTGCATGCAGTGGCAAAGCCCAACACCCATCCCTGAACTGCCTCGGCGGGCAGGGTTTCGGGGCCCACATCGGTGATCCAGGGGTCGAACCACTGCCGGGCTTCGATCAGGGCGTCGAGCTCGGCGTGGCGCTGTTCAATAAGCTGCTGCAGCCGATCGCCTAGCGCCCAAGTTGCCGGCCAGGCCCGGCCTCGGTCATCGGTGGCAAAGGGCAGCCAGCGCGCGGCCGGGATGCGGCGCGGCTGCAGCAGCACGCCAGCGAGGTAGCCGTCTAGGGCGCTTAGGTCCAGCGCCTGCAACGGGGGCGGCACCTGGCCCAAGAGCTCAGCGAGCTCCTGCAGCGCCGCCTCGCCCATAGGCCCCGGCAATGAGCGGTCGGGGTGCGGGGGTGGTGCGGGCCGCCGGCGTCCGTGCGGCGTCGCTGGGCTGGTTGAGGACGGTGGTGGGAAGGAAGGCGGTCGCCGGGCGTTCACCCCTTGATTGTCGCCCCCCGCGGGGGCTCAATTCCGACCGCGCACGGGTCTGCGCTTGCGACCTTAGACTGCTGCTTCATCTGCACCCAAGTGCCCGCACCCAGGGCGTACCCCATCACGTTTACCGGAGACCCGCTTGGGCGCACCTGAGGCCTTCACCGCCAGCACCGACATCACCCACTGGATGGGAGGGCAGCGCGTGGCCTCCTCTGGGGCTCGGCGCCAAGCGGTCTACAACCCAGCCACCGGCGCGGTGGCTCGCCAATTGCACCTGGCCGAAACCGCCGATGTGCACGCGGCTGTGGCCCGCGCCCAGACAGCATTCCCTGCCTGGGCCGATACTCCGCCGATCCGCCGAGCGCGCGTCATGAACCAGTTCTTGGCCCTGGTCAACCAGTACAAAGACACCTTGGCGGCCATGATCACCGCTGAGCACGGCAAGGTGTTCACCGATGCTCAGGGCGAGGTGATGCGCGGCGTTGAGATCATCGAATTCGCTTGTGGCATTCCGCATCTGCTCAAGGGCGACTACACCGATCAAGTTTCCACCGGCATCGACAACTGGACGTTGCGCCAGCCTCTGGGGGTGGTGGCCGGCGTCACGCCCTTCAACTTTCCCGTCATGGTGCCCTGCTGGATGTTTCCGGTGGCCTTGGCCAGCGGCAATGCCTTCATCCTCAAGCCCTCGGAGCGCGACCCGTCCCCTTCCCTGTTCATGGCCGAGTTGCTCAAGCAGGCTGGCTTGCCTGATGGCGTGTTCAATGTGGTGCAGGGCGACAAGGTGGCGGTCGATGCGCTCTTGGCCCACGATGACGTCAAGGCCCTGAGCTTTGTGGGCTCCACCCCTATTGCGCAGTACATCTACGAAGCCGGCGCGCGTAACGGCAAGCGGGTGCAGGCCCTGGGTGGGGCTAAGAACCACATGGTGGTGATGCCCGACGCCGATATCGACCAAGCCGTCGACGCCCTGGTTGGCGCGGGCTACGGCAGCGCGGGCGAGCGCTGCATGGCCATTTCAGTGGCAGTACTGGTGGGCGATGTGGCTGACAAGGTCATCCCCACGTTGGCCGAACGTGCGCGCGCCCTGAAGATCAAGAACGGCATGGAGCTCGACGCCGAGATGGGCCCCATCGTCACCCGCGAAGCGCGCGACCGCATCGAGGGCTACATCAAGTTGGGGGTGGAAGAGGGCGCAACGCTGGTGGTGGACGGCCGGGGTTTCAAGGTGCCGGGGCATGAGAACGGTTTCTTCACCGGCGGCACGCTGTTCGACCATGTGACGCCTTCGATGCGCATCTACCAGGAAGAGATCTTTGGCCCTGTGCTGGGTTGCGTGCGGGTGCCCGATTTTGGCGCGGCTGTGGAGCTGATCAACGCCCATGAATTCGGCAACGGCGTGGCCTGCTTCACCAGCGACGGCAATGTGGCCCGCGAGTTCGCGCGGCGCATTCAGGTGGGCATGGTGGGTATCAACATGCCCATTCCGGTGCCCATGGCCTGGCACGGCTTTGGTGGTTGGAAGAAGAGCCTGTTTGGCGATATGCACGCCTACGGCGAAGAAAGCATACGCTTTTACACCAAGCAAAAGAGCGTGATGCAGCGCTGGTCGGCCAGCGTCGGCAAGGGCGCTGAATTTGTGATGCCCACGGCAAAGTAACGCCCACGCTCGGGCCCTGTTCGAGCCCAGCGATGCGAAGGGGCTTTAGGCCCCGATGACACCGCCGTCGCGCCGGCGCACCACCACGGTGGCCGAGCGCGGCCGGCCATCTGGCCTGAAGTCGGGCCAGTTGGAGTTCTGGCGCGGGCTTTGCGGACTCAGCCGCTCGCCCGCTCCTTCGCCCGGGTGCTGGATGTTCAGGAACATCGTGCGCCCATCGGGCGTCCAGGTGACGCCGGTGACTTCGCAGTTCACTGGGCCCACCAGGAAGCGCCGCACCTCGCCGGTGGCCACATCGCAGGCCAACATCTGGTTGTTGCCCAAGGCTTGGTGCACGCCCTTCTTAAGGCTGACGGACCCAACATCGGTTTGGATCCACAGCACCCCGCGGGGGTCGAAGGCGATGCCATCAGCGCACGCGAAGGCGTCGCCCCGAATGTTGCCGCGGGCATTGGGGTCACTGGATTGCGCAATACCAGCCAGCATCAGGTGGTTCCAGATAAAGGTCTCGCCGTCAAAGTCGCTGCGCTCTTGCCAGCGGATGATCTGGCCCATCTCGTTCTTGGCCCGCGGGTTGGCCGCGTCGACACCGGGCTGGCCTGCGGTGCCGCGTGCGGTGTTGTTGGTCAGCGTGCAGTAGATCCAGCGGCTGCGTTCGTCGATGGCCAGCCACTCAGGACGGTCCATCTTGGTGGCGCCCAACAAGTCGCTGGCCTGTCGGGCCTTGATCACCACTTCGCCCTGGTCGGCAAAGCCGTTGGCTGCGTTCAAAGGCCCCTGGCCGTGCACCAAGGGCAGCCAGCGCCCGGTGCCGTCGGCCTCGAAGCGCGCCACGTACAAGGTGCCATGGTCCAGCAGCTCGCGGTTGGCCCGTGCCGCGCTCAAGCCCTGGCCTGCCGGCTTGATGCGGTCGCGGCTGACGAATTTGTAGATGTATTCAAAGCGTGCGTCTTCACCTGAATACACCACGGCGCGCCCTTCGCGTGTGGTGGCCACCCACGCACCCTCATGCGCGGCGCGGCCCAAGGCGGTGCGCTTGATGGGTGTGCTGGTGGGGTCCATCGGGTCGAGCTCCACGATCCAGCCGAATCGGTTGGGCTCATTGGGGTGTACGGCTGCATTGAAACGTTCGTCATGGTCAGACCACTTGTTCCAGCCGCCGCTGGCGCGAATGCCCCAGCGCCGCTCGTGTTCATTGGGCTGAGCGGGGCCCCGAAAATAGCCGGCCCAGTTCTCTTCGCCGGAGAGGTAGGTGCCCCAGGGCGTTTGGCCGCTGGCGCAGTTGTTCATGGTGCCCAGGATGCGCCGGCCGGCCGGGTCGGCGGCGGTGCGCATCATCGGGTGCCCAGCCGCTGGGCCGCCCACGGCAAAGGGTGTGGACAGGGTGACCCGGCGCGCATAGCGCGAAGGCCTGACCATCTGCCACTGCCCATCGCGCAGGGCCACCTCGATCACTGAAAGGCCGTGTGCGTTTTGGCTCTTGCGCACCTTCTCGGCCGAACCCGTGCCCAGCCCGTCGGGGTGCAGCAGGCCTTCGTCGGTGTATTCGTGGTTCATGGCCAAGAGGCCGCGGCGGTTACCGGCGGTTGTGGCGCCATGGACGGATGCTTGCAGCGGCGGGCCCTTGTGTCCCGGTGTGGGCGGCGTGGGCATTACAGCGGGCGTGCCATCGTCGCGCAGCGGGTAGAAGTGCAGCCCGTCATGGTGCATACCCATCTGAACCGCCTGGTCGTCTGCACTGTTGGAGGCATCAAAGCGAAAAGGCGGGAGGCGACCGGGCACGCCGATGGGCTCACCCCAGGCGGCCAGAACGGTGGTGATGTAGCCCTCGGGCACTTGCAGCGCATCGGCGGTGCTGGGGGCAATGCCCTTAAAACCCAGGCCGACCGGCTGCCGCCCACCGCTTTGGGGGCCGGCATCGAGGGCCTGCCCCGTAGCACAGCCGGCCAGGCTTGCAGCACCGCTGGCCAGAGCAGAGGCGGCGACCAGCGGGCCCAGCCCGGCCGAACCCCCCCAGCCCGCCAACGCAGATAACAGGGCGCCCCCGCCTGCGCCGCGTACCCACAGCCGCCGAGCGGGGTTGGAAACCTCATGGATGCTCGGGTTGGAGGAACGGTTGCTGTCCTCCATGGTGCTGAAGTCTTTGGGCATGGGGCGGCACTCTAGCCGAGCCAGCAGGCTTTGTAAGGACATGGCCTAACATCCTTTGCATGAACCCTGTTTTGCTCGTCACCGGCGGGGGCCGCGGCATCGGTGCAGCCGTGGCGCGCCTGGCCGCCGCCCAAGGTTGGGATGTGGCGCTTAATGTGGTGCGCGACATGGCCAGCGCGCAGGCGGTGGCCGCCGACGTGCGGGCACTGGGCCGGCGGGCTTTGGCGGTGCAGGCCGATGTGAGCGACGAAGCAGCCGTGCAGGCCCTGTTTGCAACGGTAGACGCCGAGCTCGGTCCCTTGCGCGGGCTGGTGAACAACGCCGGTGTGGTCGATGTGGCCCAGCGGGTCGACGAGATGAGCCTGGCGCGTTGGCAGCGCATGTTCGCCATCAATGTGCAGGGCACCTTTTTGTGCACCCGCGAGGCCCTGCGCCGCATGAGTACCCAGCATGGTGGCGCTGGCGGGTCTATCGTGAACCTGTCTTCGGCCGCAGCGAGGCTGGGGTCGCCGGGGCAGTACGTGGACTATGCGGCCGCTAAGGCGGCCATCGACACCTTTACCCTCGGCGTGGCGCGTGAGGTGGCCCAAGAAGGCGTGCGGGTCAACGCTGTGCGACCGGGCATCATCGACACCGAAATCCATGCCAGTGGTGGCCAGCCGGATCGGGTGCAGCGCATGGCGCCGCAGGTGCCCATGCAGCGGGCAGGGACCGCCGAGGAAGTTGCGCAGGCCGTGGTGTGGCTGTTGTCTGACCAGTCCAGCTACACCACCGGCAGCGTGCTGGATGTGGCGGGCGGTCGATGAACGGGGGCACCGGACTGCCGGCGGGGGGTGGTCATCTGAGCCCGACCAAACCGCCCGCTCGATGGCCGCACCGAACTGACCTCTTGAAAGAGCCTCATGAACCCCACACTGTTGATCCGACACCTGAACGCCGCCTTGGCAGCGCCCACGCTCGCCACCGCCTTGTCACTGTGGCCACTGCTGGGTCTGCCCATGGGGGCATTGGCCCAAACTTCGGACGCGGCAGGGGCCAAGGCAGCCCTCACCGTCCAGGTGGTGTCACCCCAAGCTGGTGAGTGGACCAGCACCCTGGCCGTCAACGGCAACATTGCACCCTGGGCTGAAGCCATCGTGGGCAGCCAAGTCAATGGCCTGCGGCTGGTCGAGGTGTTGGCGCAGGTGGGCGACTCGGTCAAGGCCGGTCAGCTGTTGGCGCGTTTTGATGAAGCGCCGGTGCTGTTGGACTTGGCGCAGGCCCGCGCTGCCGTGCAGGAGGCGCAGGCGCAGCTGGCCGATGCCACCGCCAACGCCCAACGCGCCCGCAGCTTGGGCAGTACCGGCGTGGTGAGTGTCCAGCAGTTGGGTCAGGTTGAAGCGGCCGAGGCCGTGGCGCGAGCCCGTTTGGCCACGGCGCAGGCCGTGGTGGCCGCGCAAGAATTGAGGCTGCAACACACCCGTGTGTTGGCGCCGGATGCCGGCTCGGTCAGTGCGCGCAGCGCCACGCTGGGTGCGGTGGCAGGTCCTGGCACCGAGCTCTTCAAGTTGATTCGCCAGGCGCGTCTGGAGTGGCGGGCCGAAGTGCCGGCTGCCGACTTGAGCCGTGTCAAGACGGGCACAGCAGCACGGTTGACCACACCGTCCGGAGCGGTGGTGTCGGGCACGGTGCGCAGGGTTTCGCCGGCAGTTGACCCCCAGACCCGAAATGCGCTGGTCTATGTGGACCTGAAGACCAGCGAAAACAGCGATGCGCGCGCCGGCATGTTCGCCCGAGGCGAGCTGCGCTTTGAGGCCCGCCGAGCACTGATGCTGCCGGCTCCCGCCGTTTTGCTTCGCGAGGGATTCGACGTGGTGCTCGTGGTGGATGAGCGCCAGCGCGTCCGTCAAACTAAGGTCACCGTGCTGGCGCGCGAAGGCGAGCAGGTGGCGGTTCAGGGGCTGGATACCAAGGCACGGGTGGTGGCCCGAGGCGGGGCTTTCCTGGCCGACGGTGACGCGGTGCGCGTGGTGGAGGCCCCCGCCAAATGAACGTCTCGTCCTGGTCGATTCGCAACCCGATTCCGGCCATCATGCTTTTCGTGCTGCTCACGCTGGCAGGCGCGATGAGCTTCAAGGCCATGAAGATCCAGAACTTCCCCGATCTGGATTTACCCACCATCAACGTGGTAGCCACTCTGCCGGGTGCGTCGCCGGCACAGTTGGAAACCGAAGTCGCCCGCAAGATCGAGAACTCGCTGGCGGCGGTGCAGGGCCTCAAGCACACCTACGCCAAGATTCAAGACGGCACAGTCACCATCACCGCCGAGTTCCGTCTGGAAAAGGGCACGCAGGAGGCCTTGGATGAGGTGCGTGATGCGGTCAACCGCGTGCGTTCAGACCTGCCGGGTGACCTGCGCGACCCGCAAATCAGTAAGCTCAATTTGGCCGGGGCGCCCATCCTGAGCTACTCGGTCGCCAGCCCGCTGCTCGATGATGAAGCCTTGAGCTGGTTTGTCGACAACGAGGTGAGCAAGACCTTGCTGGGTGTCAGCGGGGTGGGCAGCGTGGCCCGGGTGGGCGGCGTCAGCCGCGAGGTTCAGGTGGCGCTGGACCCGGCGCGCATGCTGGCCTCGGGCGTGGCGGCTTCAGATATTTCACGCGGGCTGCGTTCGGTGCAGCAGGAGTCGTCCGGGGGGCGCGTGGGCCTTGGTGGCTCAGAGCAGGCGGTGCGAACCTTGGCCACGGTGAAGTCGGCCGAGGAATTGTCGGGGTTGGACATTCCGCTGCCTGATGGCCGGCGGGTGATGCTGTCCCAGGTGGCCAGCGTGCGCGATGCGGTGGCTGAGCAGCGCAGCGCCGCGCTGCTCAATGGACAGCAGGTGGTGGGCTTTGAGGTCACGCGCAGCAAGGGGGCCTCGGAGGTGGATGTACGCAAGGGCGTGCAGGCTGCACTGGCCAAGCTTCAGGCGCAACACAGCCACATCGTTCTGGACGAGGTATTTAACTTTGTCGACCCGGTGCAGGAGAACTACGACGGATCTCTGACCCTGCTGTACGAGGGTGCCATTCTGGCGGTGATCGTCGTGTGGTTCTTTTTGCGGGACTGGCGCGCCACGTTTGTGGCAGCTACCGCCTTACCGCTGAGTGTGGTCCCGGCCTTCATCGGCATGTGGGCTCTGGGCTTCACCATCAATGTGGTCACGCTCTTGAGCCTGTCGCTGGTGATCGGCATTCTGGTGGACGACGCCATCGTAGAGATCGAAAACATCGTACGCCACCTGCGCATGGGCAAGAGCCCATACGAAGCCGCGATGGAGGCGGCTGATGAGATTGGGCTGGCCGTCATTGCCACCACCTTCACGCTGATCGCCGTTTTCCTGCCCACGGCCTTCATGTCAGGCATTGCGGGCAAGTTCTTCAAGCAGTTTGGCTGGACAGCGGCGCTGGCGGTGTTCGCTTCTTTGGTGGTGGCGCGGGTGCTCACGCCGATGATGTCGGCCTATCTGCTCAAGCCCATCATCCAGACCGGCGAGCCCCCGGACGGCCCCATCATGAGCCGCTACATGAAGGCCGCTGCATGGTGCGTGAAGCACCGCTGGATCACATCCTTTGGCGCCGGTGCCTTCTTTGTCGGGTCCATCGCCTTGATCCCGCTGCTGCCCACTGGCTTCATTCCCGCTGATGACTTTGGGCAGTCGCAGGTCACGATTGAACTGCCCCCTGGTAGCACCTTTTCAGACACCAAGGAATCGGCGGAACAGGCGCGCCTGCTGCTGAAAGACCATCCGCACATCCAGCAGATCTACACCGCCATAGGCGGCGGGGCCGCGGGCAGCGACCCTTTCATGCCAGGCGGCGCACCTGAAGCGCGCAAGGCTACCCTGACGCTGACCCTCACCCCTCGAAGCGAGCGACCGGGCCTGCGCAAGCAGGTGATTGAAGGCGAAATCCGCCAGCGGATGCAGGATCTGCCGGGCGCGCGGGTAACGGTGGGGTTGGCCGGCGCTTCAGGAGAGAAGTATGTGATGGTCTTGTCCGGTGATGATGGCAAGGCTTTGACCCAGGCGGCGCAAGATGTGCTGCGCGACCTGCGCACCATCCCCGGCGTGGGCAACGTCACGTCTTCGTCCAGCCTGGTGCGCCCCGAGCTGGTGATACGCCCCAACTTTGTCGCGGCCGCAGATGCGGGCATCACGGCGGAGCAACTGGCCGACACCTTGCGCATCGCCACGGCCGGCGACTTCGACCGCGCGCTGCCCAAGCTGAACCTGTCGCAACGGCAAGTGCCCATCGTGGTACGGTTACCCGAGAAGGCGCGGCAAGACCCAGCCCTGCTGGCTCAGCTGCCCATACCCACCCCGCGTGGCCCGGTGCAATTGGGCACAGTCGCTTCGATCACGCTGGAAAGTGGCCCCGCGCAGATCGACCGCTACGACCGCCGGCGCAATGTGAATCTGGACGTGGAGCTCAATGGGCAGCCCCTGGGCGACGTGGCTGCGGCCGCACAGCAGCTGCCCAGCGTCTTGCTGCTGCCCGCTGGTGTAACCCCTTCTACGTTTGGCGATGCTGAAGTGATGGCCGAACTGTTCCAAAGCTTTGGCCTGGCCATGCTTGCTGGTGTCTTGTGCATTTACATGGTGTTGGTGTTGCTGTTCGGCGGTTTTATGCAGCCGGTGACGATCCTGGCGGCGCTACCCCTTTCATTGGGCGGTGCTTTTGTGGCCCTGTTGGCCACCAAGAGCGCGTTTTCCATGCCCTCGCTCATCGGCCTGATCATGCTGATGGGCATTGCCACCAAGAACTCCATCTTGCTGGTGGACTACGCCATCATCGCCAAACACAAGAGTATGAACCGTTGGGACGCAATCTTGGATGCTTGTCACAAGCGCGCACGGCCCATTGTGATGACCACCATTGCCATGGGTGCGGGTATGATGCCGATTGCCCTGGGCTGGGGGGCCGACCCGAGCTTTCGCCAGCCGATGGCGGTGGCGGTGATCGGTGGGCTCATCACCTCCACCTTCCTGAGCCTTTTGGTCATCCCGGTGGTGTTCACTTTTGTGGATGATGTGGCTCAATGGGTGATGCGGCGTGTCAAGCCGGTGCCACTGAAGGTGAGTGGATGACCACGCCGCACGGTACGGGTGGTGCTGTTTGCCAATGAAGAAAACGGGTTTGACGGCGCCGTCGCCTACGGCCAGGCATTTGCCCAAGTGCCTCACCAACTGGTGGCAGAGAGCGATTTCGGTGGTGGCCGCATCTACCGCTTGTCCAGCCGAGTGCAGGCCGGCGCCCTACCCCTGGTGGCGCAGATGGCCGAGGTCTTGAAGCCCTTGGGTGTGGAGCCGGGTGATAACCAGGGCAACCCAGGCCCCGACGCTGCTTTTCTCATGCGCAGACACCGGTGGCCGAGCCTGGCCCTGAGCCAGGACGGCACGCGTTACTTTGATGTGCACCACACCGAACGCGACACCATCGATCAAGTCGACCCGGCCGATCTGCAGCAGAACGTAGCAGCCTGGGCAGCCACCGCCTGGCTGGCTGCTCAGTCGCCCCTGAGCTTCTCGCCGGTGCCCTTGTCGCGTTAAGGCTGAACGCGGCGGCTACGGCGGCGTCTGCGCGGCGCCGAGCGAGCCTTAGTTGCTGAAGGCCGCGATGCCGGTGATGGCGCGCCCCAAGATCAGAGCGTGCACATCGTGCGTGCCCTCGTAGGTGTTGACCACCTCGAGGTTCACCAGGTGGCGCGCCACGCCGTACTCGTCGCTGATACCGTTGCCCCCCATCATGTCGCGGGCGGCGCGGGCGATGTCCAGGGCTTTGCCGCAGGAATTGCGCTTGAGGATGGACGTGGCTTCCACCGACGCTTGCCCGGCGTCCTTCAAACGCCCCAGTTGCACGCAGCCCAGCAGGCCCAGGCTGATCTCGCTGCACATGTCGGCCAGCTTCTTTTGGATCAGCTGATTGGCCGCCAGAGGGCGCCCGAACTGTTGACGGTCCATCACATATTGGCGGGCGCGGGTGTAGCAGTCTTCTGCTGCACCCAAGGTACCCCAAGCGATGCCGTAGCGCGCGCTGTTCAGGCAGGTAAAGGGCCCTTTGAGGCCCCGCACCTCCGGAAAGGCGTTTTCTTGCGGGCAGAACACCTCGTCCATGACGATTTCGCCGGTCACCGAGGTGCGCAAGCCCACCTTGCCACTGACCTTGGGTGCGCTCAGGCCTTTCCAGCCCTTTTCCAAGATGAAGCCGCGAATCTGGCCGCCATCGTCTTTGGCCCAGACCACGAAGACATCCGCGATCGGGCTGTTGGTGATCCACATCTTGGAGCCGCTGAGCAAGTAGCCGCCGTCGACCTTTCGGGCGCGGGTGATCATGCTGCCCGGGTCGCTGCCGTGGTCGGGTTCGGTCAGGCCGAAGCAGCCGATCCACTCGCCGCGCGCGAGTTTGGGCAGGTACTTCTGCTTTTGTGCTTCGGTGCCGAAGTCTTGGATGGGTACCATCACCAGGGAAGACTGCACGCTCATCATGGAGCGGTAGCCCGAATCCACCCGCTCTACCTCGCGCGCCACCAGCCCATAGCACACATAGTTCAGCCCGGCCCCGCCGTAAGCCTCTGAAATGGTGGGCCCCAGCAGGCCAAGATCGCCCATCTCGCGAAAGATGGAGATATCGGTTTGTTCATGTCGAAACGACAATTGCGCGCGCGGCAGCAACCGCTCTTGGCAATAGGCGTGTGCGGCATCACGCACCTGGCGCTCATCGTCGGTGAATAAAACGTCCAGGTTCAGCGGGTCGGACCAGGAGAATCGGGCGTGTGGCATGAAGACCTCGTGATTTACAAACTGCCCTATCCTAGTTCGAGATGGCCAGCACCGCAGTTCAAAGGTAATGTCGGGACACAGACTCTGCGACGCAAACGGGCTTGACCTGCCCTTCACGCTCTACCACGATCTCAGAGGTCAGTTGAACGCCGCCTTCAATCGCGTCGCAGGCGTTTAACTTTAAGTGCGCCCGCAGCCTGCTGCCTACTGGAACCGGGGCAGGGAATCGCACCCGATTCAAGCCGTAGTTCACGCTCATGCGCACGCCATCGATCGCCCAGATCTGCTGCAGAAACATCGGCAGGAGCGACAGCGTCAGATAGCCGTGCGCCACGGTGGACCCGAAGGGCCCTTGCGAGGCCCGAACCTCATCGACATGAATCCATTGTTCGTCTAGGGTCACCTGGGCGAATTGGTTGACCCGCGCTTGGTCCACGCCAAACCAAGCGCTGCTTCCCAACTCCTGGCCCACCAGGCTTGGTAGATCCGCCACTGCTATTGTTCGCACTTCGGTCAATCTCCTGTTCACGGCACCGTAATCGTCCAGCGGTCCTGCAACTCTCGCTTGAGTACCTTGCCGATGGCGCTGCGAGGCAACTCGTCCACGAAAACCAGGGCGGCCAGGCGCTGCAGCTTGCCACAGCGGGTGTTGAACCACTCCAACAAAGTACGTTCGTCCACGACCGCTCCGCCGGACGGTTGCCGCACCACCCAAGCCACCGGCGTTTCACCCCAACGGGCTGAGGGCACGCCCACCACCGCAGCATCGGCCACAGCCGGGTGTTGGCGCAGCAGGGCTTCGAGGTCGCTGGGGTAGACATTGAAGCCGCCGCTGATGAGCATGTCCTTGCGACGGTCGATCAAGATGAGGAAGCCGTCTTCATCAAAGCGGCCCACATCGCCGGTGCGGATGTAGGCGCGGCCTTGGTCGTCGTGCCACAGGGCTTGGGCAGTGAGGTCGGGGCGGCCGTGGTAGCCGCTCATCATGCCGGGTGACCGGCCCACCACCTCGCCGGTGATCTGCGCCGTTTTCGCATTGGGCCCCTGCCCGTTCCAGGGCCCGGGCAACTCAAGCCCCGACTCATCAATCAGGCGAATGTCATGCCCCACCGCCGGTGTCCCCACGGTGTGCAGCTTGTTGGGGTGGCGGTGCGCTTCAAGTATGCAAGCGCCGCCGCCTTCGGTCGTGCCATACACCTCCACCAGGCCGCCGGGCCAGCGGCGCAGCACCTCGGCCTTGAGGGCAGCTGAAAACGGTGCGCTGGTGCAGAACTTCATCTCAAATGAAGACAGGTCGGTGCGGTCAAAGTCGGCGTGCGCGAGCAGCCGCGTGTACTGCACCGGCACCAACATGGTGTGGGTGATGCGTTCGCGCTGCGCGGTGGCCAGCCAGCTTGCCGCATCAAAGCGCTGCATGAGGTGCACGCAACCGCCCATACCCAGGGTGGGGGCAAAGGCCACCAACGTGGTGTTGGAGTAAAGCGGGGTAGACAGCAGCGTACGGCTGTGCGGCCCGTAGCCGTAGGCCATGCCACGCCGCACATGCGCCCAGCGCATGCCGTGGGACTGCACGATGCCCTTGGGCAGGCCTGTGGTGCCCGATGAATAGATGATGTTGAAGGCATCCTCGGCCTGTGCGCCCCAGGGCTGGGGCGGGCCCCAGCGGCCTTCAAGGGCAGGCAGGGCTTCAAGGCCGATCACGCCGCCGCAGTAGCCAGCCGCGCGGGCCAGTGTCTGTCCCGCATCATCGGCCCACAGCAGCACCGCACCACTGTCGCGCAGCATGGCCCCCCAAGCCGCAGCCTCCAGGGTGCCGGGCAGGGGCACCGCCACGGCGCCGGCGCGCAACACGCCCACGAACACCGCTGCTATCGCCGCGTTGTTGGCCGCGCACAGGGCTACCGCGTGGCCAGGCTCAAGCCCACGCTGCTCAAGCTCAGACGCCACCGCGTCGGCTACATCGTTCAGGCGCGCATAGGTCCAATGGGTGTGGTCGTCCACCAGGGCCAACGCCTGCGGGCGAGCCTGGCCGTGCGCGCGCACCAGGTCGCTCAGGCTGCAAAAGGGGGAATCAGGGCCCAGGGGCAGCACCATTCCAGCCCAATCGGCTCGACACCTCACAAGCGGCGTCGCGCAATGCCTGTGCGCTTGGGCTGGACCACTCGACCGGCAGTTGTTCCTCACGGTCCAGCAAGGTGATCACCACGGCCGGGCCGCCCAGGTGGTCCAAGCAGGGCGCGCTGAAGGCGTTCACTCCGGGTATGGGCCGCCCCTTGGACCGAACCACCCCGTGCAGCCGCACGTCTTTTCGGGCCGCTTCTACGAGGGCCTGCTCGTCCGGGCCCGGCTTCACGGCCCGGCCCGGCGGGTCGCCCACCGCCCCGGAGGCAGCGGCCAGCGCCAGGCGCAGCCGGTCCGGGGTGAGGCTGGAGGCGAAGGCGCGGCCTGTGGCCGTGTGCATCAGGCTCATCACAGTGCCAGCCCGCATCGAAATCAGCAGGGGCTGGCGCGCCTCGATCAGGCGCACCACCGTAGGCCCGAAGTTACCCCACACCGCCACCGCCACCGCATGACCGGTCTGCTGGGCCAAGCGTTCGGCCCGGTCTTCAGCGGTGCGCACGGCATCTTGCTGGTGCAGGGCCGTCAGGCCCATTTGCAGGGCTGCAGGGCCCAGGGCGTAGCGGCCGCTGTGTCGGTCTTGCTCGACCAGACCCAAGCGCCCGAAGCTCACCAAATGGGGGTGGGCGCGGGCGGCGGTCATGCCGGCCGCTTGGGCCAGGTCCTTCAGGCCCATGGGGCCGGTGTGGACGGATAGGGCCAGCAACAAGCGGCCGCCAACCTCCACCGACTGCACGGCACGCTGGCCCGGCTCGGCAGCGGAAGCGGGCCCTTGGACCGGTGTACGCGGTGTCGGCTGTGCGGGCCGGCGCTTGGGCCTTCGGGGCTTCTGGGCGTGTGTGGCGGGCATATATACATAGTTTGCACCAAGCAAACGCATTTGCCAATATGGAATTCTGCCCGTATCATCGTGCAAGCAAATGGATTTGCTCCTTGCAAACCATCGAGCATCGCACGACTGTGGGAACCACATGAGCACCAAACACTTCGCTTCCCAGGCTGATCTTGAAGAGAAGAAAGTCAGCTTCACCCAAATCTCCGAACACGCCTGGGCCTACACCGCCGAAGGCGACCCCAACACCGGCATCATCATTGGAGATGACGCGGTTTTGGTAGCCGACACCCAGGCCACCCCGGCCATGGCTGCCGATGTGATCCGCCGCATTCGCGAAGTCACCGACAAACCCATCCGCTATGTGGTGCTCACCCATTACCACGCGGTGCGGGTCTTGGGGGCCAGTGCCTACAAGGCCGAGGGCTGCCAGCAGGTGATTGCCAGCCAAGACACTTACGACCTCATCATGGAGCGGGGCGAGCAAGACAAGGCCAGTGAAATCGGCCGCTTTCCGCGTTTGTTTCGCGACGTGGAGACGGTGCCGGCGGGCTTGACCTGGCCCACCCTGACCTTCAGCGGCAAGATGACGCTGTGGCTCGGAAAGCTGGAAGTGCAGTTGCTGCAACTGGGCCGCGGCCACACCAAGGGCGATACGGTGGTGTGGCTGCCCGCAGAGCGCGCCATGCTTTCAGGTGATCTTGTGGAGTTCGACGCCACGCCCTATGCGGGCGATGCCTACTTTCAGGATTGGCCCCAAACCCTGCACAACATTGCCGTTCTGGAGCCCTGCGCCCTGGTGCCCGGCCGCGGCCCGGCCTTGGTGGGGCCAGACTTGGTGGAAAAGGGCTTGCAGGTCACGCGTGAATTCGTAAGCGATCTGTATGCCAGTGTGAAGGAAGGGGCTGCCGCGGGCCGCGACCTCCAGGCGGTCTATCGCGCCACTTATGAACGCCTGAAGCCCAAGTACGGTAACTGGGTCATCTTTGACCATTGCATGCCCTTCGATGTGACCCGCGCCTACGACGAAGCCACGGCGCATCCGCACCCGCGCATCTGGACCGCCGAGCGCGACCGTCAGATGTGGAAAACCCTGGAAGGCTGAGGCGATTTACAGCCGGTGGCGGGGGGTCTTCATGAACAGTGCATTTGACTATCCAAGGTTCGAGTTCCGGCGCCCGCCGGAGATGGGCGCATCGGATGCGGGCCGGTACCCCCATCCCCTGATCATCGTGGGCGCCGGCCCTGTGGGCATGGCCGCCGCACTCGATGCGCGTGCGCACGGTCTGCCGGCCGTCATCTTGGACGACGACCACACCGTCTCGGTGGGTTCGCGCGGCCTGTGTTACGCCAAGCGCACCCTGGATATCCTCGATCGCCTGGGGGTGGGTGAGGCGGTGGTGTCCCGGGGCGTCACCTGGAACGTGGGACGCACCTTTTTGGGTGAACGCGAAGTCTTCAACTTCGAGCTCTTGCCCGAGCCCGACCATCACCGCCCCGGCATGGTGAACCTGCAGCAGTACCACCTGGAGTTCTTTCAGGTGCAGGCCTGTCAGGCCGCGGGCGTGGACATCCGCTGGCAGCACAAGGTGGTGGCGGTCAGGCCCGATGAAACCGGCGCCACTTTGGATGTGGAGACCCCCGAAGGAACCTACAGCCTGCGCGCCGATTGGTTGGTGGTGTGCGATGGTGCGCGCAGCCCCATTCGCCGCATGCTGGGCCTGGACATGGAGGGACAGGTCTTCAAGGACCGATTTCTCATCGCTGATGTGGTGATGAAGGCCCCCTTTCCGGCGGAGCGGTGGTTCTGGTTCGACCCACCTTTCCACCCGAAGCAGAGCGTGCTGTTGCATCGCGAGGCCGATGATGTGTGGCGCATCGACTTCCAGCTTGGGTGGGATGCCGACCCGGAGGAAGAGAAGAAGCCCGAAAAGGTGCTGCCGCGCATCCAGGCCATGCTGGGCCCCAAGCTCAGCTTCGACTTGGAGTGGGTGAGCGTCTATACCTTTCAATGCCGGCGCATGGCCCGTTTTGACCACGGCCGTGTGCTGTTTGCCGGCGATGCGGCCCATCAGGTCTCACCCTTTGGCGCGCGCGGCGCGAACTCAGGCATTCAAGACGCCGACAACCTGATGTGGAAGCTGGCCTATGTGATCAAAGGATGGGCACCGCCTACCCTGCTCATCAGCTATGGCACCGAGCGTGGCGAAGCGGCCGATGAAAATATCTTGAATTCGACCCGCTCCACCGACTTCATCACGCCCAAAGACCGCACCAGCCGTGCCTTTCGCGACGCAGCCTTGCAGCTGGCGCGTGACCATGCATTCGCCCGCAAGCTGGTGAACTCGGGACGCTTGTCGGTTCCTACGCACCACGCGAATTCCCCACTGAATACGCCGGCTGGTCAGGCCTTTGGGGGTTGGATGCGCCCAGGCGCTCCGCTGGACGACGCACCCGTTACGCACGTGGGCCAGCCCAGTTGGTTGCTGCAACATCTGGGCGGGCGGTTTCAGGCCCTGCTGTTTGTCGACGATGCGGGCTCCACCCAAACCCAAGATGCCCTGTGCGCTCTGCAAGCGGTTCCATTGCCTGTGCCAGCAGCGCCGGCGCTGCAGGCTGTGCTGCTGAGCGCCGCACCCGTGGCCGAGCCGCTTGCGGCGCGGCTTGAGGCGACATTCGGCGCCCTGGTGTTGCACGACCTCAAGGGCTTGGCCCGGCGGCGCTGCGATGGTGCTGCGGGCACCACGCTGCTGCTGCGCCCCGATCAACTCATTGCCGCACGTTGGCCACAGCCCGAGCCCAGCGCCATTGGGCAGGCCTACGCGCGGGCCACCGGTCACTGACATGAACGCCCTGAACCTCAACGCCAATTTCCATGCCGCTGGTCGTCGCGACCTTCGAGACTACAGCCCCGGTGATGATTTCTACCAAGCCCTGATCGATACCCACCGCGGGCTCAGCGATCAAGAGAGCCTGGACCTGAACGCCCGGCTGATCCTTTTGTTGAGCAACCACATTGGCGACCTTGAGGTGCTGCGTCAAGCCCTGCAGATCGCCCGTGAAGCGGGCGGCAAGCCCGCTGCGGCTTGAGGGGCTGCGCACCGCCTGATGACGGAACGAAGCGATGAACACCCTCAACGAAACCCACGACCCCTGCTTGCGCAGTTGGGTCTCGTCGGCGCAGGACGAGCGCAGCGATTTCCCGATCCAAAACCTGCCTTATGCGGTTTTCCGTCCGCGCACCAGCGGGCAAGCGTGGCGAGGGGGCGTGGCCATCGGCGACGAGGTTCTCGACTTGGCGGCGTTGGCGCACGCCCAGCTGATTCAAGCCAGCGACCCCCTGGCGCCAGCGGCGCTGAACGCTGCCGCGCAGGAGACCCTGAACGAGTTCATGGCCCTGGGTCCTGCTCACTGGGGCGCGCTGCGCCGCGCCTTGTCGCGTCTGCTGCGCTGGGGTGCGGCCGAGAAAGACGCCCTGCAGCAGTGCCTGGTGCCACAGGCCCAGGTCGAGTACCGAGTGCCGGCCCGCGTGGGTGACTACACCGACTTCTACACCTCGGTTCACCACGCCACCAACGTCGGGCGGCTGTTCCGGCCTGACAGCCCTCTGCCGCCCAATTACAAGTGGATGCCCATCGGATATCACGGTCGGGTCTCCAGCCTGCTCATTTCGGAAACCGAGGTTCGTCGTCCTCGGGGGCAGCTGATGCCGCCGGGCGCGCCGGGGCCCACCCTGGCGGCGTGCAAGCGCCTGGACTATGAGCTGGAGCTGGGTGTCTTCATCGGCCCAGGCAATGAATTGGGGCAAGCCATCAACCTTGATGAGGCTGAAGCCCATGTGTTCGGCTTATGCCTGCTCAACGACTGGAGCGCGCGCGACATCCAAGTCTGGGAGTACCAGCCGCTGGGACCCTTCTTGTCCAAGAACTTCGCCACCAGCTTGTCGCCCTGGGTGGTCACGATGGAAGCCTTGGCGCCCTACCGGCTGCCGTTCACCCGCCCAAGTCAAGACCCTCAGCCTCTGCCCTATCTGGACAGCCCCACCCACCGCACTCAGGGGTCGATCGACATCCAATTGGAGGTTCGATTACAGACGCTGGCGATGCGGCAGGCCGGCCAACCTGCTGCGCCGATGAGCCAGTCCAACTACCGACATGCCTACTGGACCTTGGCTCAGATGGTGACCCACCATGCGGCGAGCGGTTGCAATCTGCAGCCTGGCGACTTGCTGGGAACGGGCACGCAGTCAGGCCCTGAACCCGGTGAGGGCGGTGCGCTGATCGAGCTGACCCTCGGGGGCCAGCAGCCGCTGAGCCTGCCTTGCGGCGAGCGGCGCACCTTCTTGGAAGATGGCGATACCGTGGCTTTGAGGGCCTGGTGCGAAAGGCCAGGTGCCGCGCGGCTCGGGTTTGGCGTGTGCGAGGGCCAGGTGCTGCCGGCATCCCCGTAAACTGCTGACCATGGTGCCGATCCCTGCGCGTTCATGACCGACCCACTGGCCGGCTCAAACACCGCCGACCCGCCGGATTCGAGCAGCGCTTGGGTGCGTGAACTCACCCGCCCCACGCTGCACCCTTGGCAGTTCCTGCTGCTGTACACCGCCTACACGGCGGTGGCATTTCAGTGGCCCACCTTTGTTTATGCCGCACAGCAGCTGAGCTTGAGCACCCTGGAGGGCTGGCGTACCTTGGCCACATTGGCGGTGCTGCTCACCCTGCTGATGGCCTTGCTCTTGGGCGTGCCGATGCTGGTGTCGCGCCGCAGCTTCAAGCTCATGGCGGTGCTGCTGCTCTTGGGCAATGGCGTGGCCAGCTACTTTGTGCACACCTACCAGGTGGTGTTGAACGTGGAGATGATGGGCAACGTCTTCAACACCCGACTTGAGGAGGCCTCGGCTTTGTTTCACCCCGCGATGTTGGCTTGGGTGGGTGTGCTGGCGGTGTTGCCCTCATGGTGGGTGTGGCGGGTGCAGTGGGTACCCCACCGGCGCTGGCTTCGCTTGGGACACTGGGCGTTGGGCGTGGCCCTGGCCGGGCTGTGGCTGTACCTGAACTCGGCTTCTTGGCTGTGGCTGGACCGTCACATGAGCCGCATTGGCTCGATGACTCCACCGTGGTCCTATGTGGTCAACAGCGTGCGGTTTGTGCAGCGGGAACGGGCTGCCCAGCAGCCCTTGGCGCTGCTGCCGGATCTGCCGGCACAGGACATGGCCGATACCCGCAAGCGGGTGGTGGTGCTGGTGATTGGCGAGTCGGCGCGTGCTGCGAACTTTTCGCTATACGGCTATTCGCGACCCACCAACCCACAGCTTAGCCAGCTGCCCATTGAGGTGCTGCAAGCGCGCGCCTGTGCCAGCTACACCACCGCGGCGCTGGCCTGCATGCTGTCACCCCGTGGTGCGAAGGTGGACGAGCACCCGCCCGAGGAGACCCTGCCGGCCTACTTGCACCGACACGGCGTGGATGTGGAGTGGCGCAGCAACAACTTCGGGGAGCCGCCGCGCATGACGGTCACCAGCCGCCTTCAAAAGCGTGACCTGCTCAGGCGCTGTGACGAGCCGGGGCAGGACTTGAGTGATCTGGACCGTGCCTGGTGCACACGCCCACGCGAGGGGGCTTTCGACGCGGCATTGCTGCTGGGCCTGGAGCAGCGCATCGCAGCCTCGAGCAGCGCGCGCGTGTTGATCGTGCTGCACCAGGCGGGCAGCCACGGCCCCGCCTACCATGAGAAGGTCCCTGCAGGCATGGAAGCCTTCACTCCGGTGTGCAAGTCGGTCAACTTGGGCAACTGCCCGAGCGGCACGCTGGTCAACGCCTATGACAACTCAATCGTGCACACCGACACGCTGCTGGCCGAAATCACGACGCGGTTGGGCCGACTAAGCGGCTGGGACAGCACCCTGGTGTATGTGTCTGACCACGGCCAGTCTCTGGGAGAGGGCGGCCTGTATCTGCACGGCGCGCCATCAGCGTTCGCCCCTGATGTGCAGATGGATATCCCCTTTCTCATTTGGCGCTCCCAGATCGGGCGGCGTTTGCAGCCGCAGGCGCAGGCTCAGGCCGGGTCACCCGAGCAGAGCGCCGACCCACAGCAGCCGCATCGGCGCTCGGGCCGCTACAGCCACGATGAGGTCTTTCACACGGTGATGGGGGCCTTAGGCCTGCGCAGCGGTGCCTACCAAGCCGACCGGGACGTGTTGCAACATGAGCCGCGTTAGCCGATTGACGCGTTTTCGGGCGGCCGTTTGGGCATCTTTGGGCGCGCATCGCCACTTGTCTTGGAGGTGGCGTGCCGCAGCCTGGCTGGCCGCAGCCCTGGCCTTGGCCTGTGCGTTGTATCCCACCAACCATGCGCTGGACTACCCCGAAACCAGGGGCGGCCACGACAAGGCCAGTGTCTTGCTGGTGGAAGACGCGGTGCGCCATGTCAACACCGCAGTGGCCATCGCCCTGCCGCTGTTTAGTCGCGACCTGGTGGGCCTGGCCCAGCTCGCAGTGGTCGCGGTGGTGGGTGCTGCGGCCACCCACATCCCCAAGCGGCTGCTCAACGATCAAGAGATCAGCGGTACCCGGCTGGGCCAGCGGCCACAGAACCTGCACAGCCAACACAATGTGCCCTCGGGGCACAGTTCTTTGGCCTCAGCGGCCGCTTGGTTTGTGTGCCGGCGTTATGGTTGGCGCTGGGCATGCCTGCTCTTGCCCATCACCGCAGCCACCATGTGGTCGCGGGTGATGCTGGATGCGCACACGGTGTCAGCGGTTTGGGCCGGCCTGTTCGTCGGTGTAGCGGTGGCGTTGTTCTTCGTTACGCCACGCGTTCGCGCTGGCGCTTGAACTTCCACCATGGAAGGGCCTAAACCAGCGAGAGCACCTCACCTGGCCGCTGCGCCGCGCAGCCTGGCAGGCTCAAGCGGGGAACGTGAAAGCCAGCGAGTTCGCACACCCCTTCGTTGAGGTCGCGCAGCGCCTGTTCGCTGCCGGTAAAGCGCAGCTTCATGTGCAGCGGGCCAAGGTCGGTGGCCAACTCTTGCAAACGCCCCATACCCAGGTCATGGCTGGCGGCCATTTTAAGAATTGCAGGCGACTGTCAGCCGCTTCGCGCAGCACCTGCCCCAAGTCGGCGCGCAGGGCTTGCAGGTGCGGCGTCATGCGCACTTGGGCCTGGCGCTCAGCCCAAATCAAGCGCTGCGAGTAGTCGGTCAGGGTGGCGCGGCGCCCCTTGTGCTACAGAATGAGCTGCTGCCCCAACATGGCTTCCCACTGCCGGATGCTGCCCCAGAAATGTCGATATGACTGCCGCGCACCGTCAGCGCCCAGGTCGTAGCGCAATTGGATGTTCAATGGTGGGGCGGGCATCAGGGCGCCCGAGCAAACAACTGCTGAATGTCGGCAAAGGCCTTGAACTCAATAGCGTTACCCGAAGGATCCAAGAAGAACATCGTGGCCTGCTCGCCCAACTCACCCTTGAAGCGGGTATAGGGCTCGATCACGAAGCGCGTGCCAGCCGCACGCAGCCGCTCAGCCAAGGCCTGCCAGTCGGCCATCGGCAGCACCGCACCGAAGTGGCGTACCGGCACACCATGCCCATCCACTGCGTTGCGCGCGGCATCCCCGCAAGACTGCGGCGACAGGTGGGCCACGATCTGATGGCCGTAAAAGTTGAAGTCAATCCACTCGGGGGAACTGCGGCCCTCTGTGCAGCCCAAGAGGCCACCGTAGAAGCGCCGGGCTTCGGCAAGGTCGTGCACCGGAAAGGCCAGGTGGAAGGGTGGAATCGTGTCCATCGGGAATCGTTGGCGTGGTCGCGCCCTGAGCGGTGGATGGTGCAAAGGTATCAGACTTCCCGCCGCTGCAATGGCCGTTTCGGACACAACCGCGGGATGCCTGTGCACCCCGCACCCACCGCTTCGGGCGAGCGCCGGAAGATCGGAGGGCACTCATCGGGGGAGAGGCAGGCAGGGACTGGCGCGGTTGGCGCGGATCGAACCCATGACCCTTGGCTTCGAAGGCCAATCGGCGTTCCGTGGGCTCAGGCAATCTGGGTTGAGGATCAACGGGTTACGGATGCCGTGAGGAAATGACCCGTGTCCTGACCACCTCCTGATCACCGGAGGCGGTCTTTGGTTGCATTTCGCAAGTCGCAAAGCAGGCCACAATAGTTGCGGATTGTTTGCCACTGACCCAGGAGTATCCCCATGTCGACCTTCACCCCGAATGATCCGCTCTGGACTGCTCAGTGGTACCTGAACAACACCGGCCAGCGCGGCGGCGCAGCCCGCTTAGACCTGAAACTGATGGCCGCGTGGAGCCAGGGCTTCAACGGTCAGGGTGTTCGGGTGGCCATCAACGACGATGGCTTTGACCTCACCCATCCTGATCTGGTGGCAAACATTGATGCCTCCAAGGTCTACGACACCAACCGCGACCTAACGGGCAAGGGCTTCGTGACCACCAGGGCCGATGCCCATGAGCATGGAACCGTCGTGGGCGGCATCGTCGGCATGGCGGCCAATGGCATCGGGGGTATCGGCATCGCATACAAAGCAACGCTGATACCCGGAATCGCCGTGAACATCCTTGACAACGCGCCCCCAAACGGCCTGGCCCGTTTGTTCGCGGCCAACCTGGCCGCGGGCGCTGATGTTTCTGTGAATTCCTGGGGCACAGACACAGCCTTCGCCACAAACTTTGGGGCGTCTGGCGATGATTCTGATCGAGCCTTGGCCGTACAACTTCTCAAAGCCGCGACCGAGGGTCGGGCAGGGCTGGGTATGGTGATTGAGCAATCATCTGGCAATGAACGGCGCGTTGGCGCGGACGCTGCCCTAGACAACTTCACGAGCAACAAGGTCACCATCGCCGTTGGTGCAGTCGACGAAACCGGCAAGGTCACCGCCTACTCGACTCCAGGCGCCTGTCTGTTGGTAACAGCCTTTGGAGGTGTGTCGTCCGAACCACAAGACCAGAACACAGGGTTTGGCATCGTGTCCGCCGATATGCAGGGTGCAGCCGGTTACAACAAGACCAGTGGTGCCGGAGGTGATTACGCCTATCAGAACACAGGCACCTCCTATTCAGGCCCGATGGTGGGTGCTGCTGCGGCCCTGATGCTGCAAGCAAATCCCCAGTTGGGCTTCCGCGATGTTTCGGCGATCCTGGCGATGACCGCCCGTCAAAACGACCCTTCGAGCGCGAGTTGGGTGACCAACGGAGCCACGCACTGGAACCTCGGCGGCATGCACTTCTCCCGCGACTACGGCTATGGGTTGATTGATATCAGTGCGGCCGTGATGTTGGCGCAGTCGTGGGTGCCTGCAGCAGCCACCATGGCCAATTGGATCAAGGCAGAGAGTGGCCCAAGAACGGCGGTGGTTCAAGCCATTCCGGATGACTCCACACGCAGCCTTAGCCTCACGGCGCAAGTTGATGATGCTGTTCGAATCGACCGGGTGGAGTTCGACTTGACCCTGACCGCTGCTTCGCCGTCTCAACTTAGGGCGGAGGTTACCTCACCTAGCGGTACCACCATCACCTTGTTCAACCGGCCGCTAGCGCGCCCTCTGAAGGACGGGGAGATCGTTACAACAGGCGAGGAAAACGCCTGGCCATACACCTTCACCATCGGGTCTACCGCCTTCTTGGGAGAAAGCAGCGCCGGTACTTGGACACTCAAGTTGACCGACTTGGTCAGCGGTGTGGAGGCCACCTTCAATGCGCTCACCGTTCGCGCCTGGGGTGCAGCCCTCTCGGCAAACGACCAGTATGTGTTGACGGATGAGTACAAAGGCAACAAGACCTTGACCGACGCGAACGGCCTGGACACCATCAACGCTGCCGCTCTAAGTTACGCCGTACAACTTGACCTCAGAGAATCTGAGGTATCCAGGGTGGGCACGGCGGGCGGCACTCTTGCATGGGGAACTGGAACGGTGATTGAAAACGCCATCGGCGGGATGGCCGCCGACACATTGACCGGTAATTCAGGCAACAACTTGCTCCGCGGTAATGGCGGCGCAGACACCATCGACGGTGGTGCAGGTGCTGACACTTTAATCGGCGGCCAAGGGGATGACTCACTTGTTGGCGGGAACGGTCTTGACTCCGCAGTACTGAACTTCGCGCGAAGTGCGTATACCCTCTCGGTAACGGGCCAGACCTGGACTGTCACCA